>Ga0181568_10000264_pt1 | contig 45865 bp, 38 predicted proteins | sample 101ome_20_FD_133758 | JGI IMG/M metagenome (GOLD analysis project Ga0181568, IMG submission 133758) | Coastal salt marsh microbial communities from the Groves Creek Marsh, Skidaway Island, Georgia - 101404AT metaG (megahit assembly) | ecosystem: Environmental > Aquatic > Marine > Intertidal...
CATGTTGCCTGAATTGAATCGTGCGCCGGCTCAGAACAATTCCAAGAAGAAGCATCACCAGTGCAGAAGCGACTGAAGCGTACGCAGCCATCTCAATCGCCAATCCAACACTCGAATCGGCCCCCCAATCGATCAGAGTCAATCCAAAGATTGTCGATGAAAGGACAACAACCAGAATGAGCAACGTGAACAACCAAGGTTTCTCACCTGCTTGTAGTGCAGTGTAAGAAGGGACAGAGAGGACCGTGCATGCCCATCCTGCTAAAAGAATCATGAACACGTCTCGGGCCGAAGCCCCCAATGTTCCATCGAAGTATTCGGCAGGAAAACCAAGGGGAAGAAGAATCCATACAATTGCTGCACCAGCAACAAGGCCAATTGGAACGAGTGCAAAACATATCGATTCAACCCGGGCCAAGTGTTGATTGAAGACGGATGGTTCGTTGCGTGTTGCTCCTAAAACCGGCAGTAATGCGGCTCTCATCGCTTGAGGGATAAGCAAACCTGCTAACCATGCAAGTTGGGCGACATGGAATAAAGCAACTTCATCGAACCCTAATTTGTTAGCAAGAATGAACTTCTCGATTCGAATAACGTACGGTAGGACACCAAGTGTAATTGCAAAGGGTAGGGCCGCAAGAAGGATGCTTTTCTTACTCACCCAGTCGGTTCCCAATTCTGTTGAATCCGTTTGTTCATCGATCTTGTAGCAGATTCGATATGCTCCTAAAAGAGCAATCAGAAGTCCAAGAACTGCTCCAGCGAGGAAGACGGTTGCATATGCTACAACTTCCGTAGAATCCCTCATGAAAAGGAGGCCGTACCCTATGGTTGTTGCAACGCGTTCAATCACTTTTGTCAGCGATTCAAAACGTGCGTCTCCAGCAGCACGTAACGCTGTTCGTGGAGCATAGGAAGCGATGTGAACGAGGGCAACTCCTGCTCCAACCAACATCAATGTGTCATGAGCGCTCTGAATCAGCGTGATGGATACAGTGAATGGGACGAAGATGAGGACTGCTATTCCTTGCAAACGATAAATGCGCATCATCCCGGCCCAAATGGCAGATGGTCGACGTGGGCCATCACGAGCAAGGAGTGTTGGCAACCCTAAGTCAAGGAGCAGAAACAATGTTGCAAACAGATCGATGGCGATAACGAACAATCCGTAGGATTCAGAAAGCAGGGCTCGTGCGAGGATCAGTTGTCCAACAAATGCGAGTAAAACAGCAATCACGTCAGCAGAAGCCAACCAAACACTGTCCCGACCAAACGATGGTCGTCGGTTTTGGTTGCTCATGGATTCCTCGAATCCATGAAGACGCATGAATCAATGGGTTCAAGCGTACTTTTGCCAATCAGTTCCGTTCCACCACATGGTACCACCATCGGACATTCGTCGCCAAGTATAGCCACTGTCATCGGTCCACTGTTGCAAGACTTCAGGGAGCTGAACTGCTGCTTGAGATGCTTGGGTTTGCGTCACAGCCTGTGCAGGTTGTGCTGCTTGTACCTGGGCAACCGGTTGTACGGCTTGAGCTTGTACTGGTTGAACCGGCTCGACTTGCACAGGTTGCAACGTCTGGGATTGTTGAGGCGCGTATTGAGATGTGTAGGTCTGTTGTACAGCCTGCTGTGGCTCATAGGAATATGTCGTTGCAGGTTGAGCAACTGCACTCAAGCCGTCCTGAGCGAAATCTTTGCTCTCAACACCCAACGAAGGCCGACGACCTCGTACAAAGAGAAGGCCACCAATCGCTCCAATGAGGGCGACTGCGCCGATGATGGAGAGAATCATAACGAGATTGTCCTCTTCTTCTTCGGCTTCAACTCCATCTCCCGTTGCAGTAGGGTCGATTTCAGCTTGCGGTATGATGACCTTGTCAATGATGTGAATGACTCCATTCGAAGTAGGAACATCGGCTGTGGTGATGTTTGCACCGTCAATACCTGTCACGAGGGAAATCGTGGCGTTCTTACCGTTGACCATTGGGACTGTCATACCCTCTGTGAGATCTGAAGAAAGAACCGTTCCAGAGTGAACGTGATAGAGGAGGATGTCGCTCAACTGAGCCTTTCCTTCCGGCGTATCATACACGGAAAGATCGATGCCTGCATCAGCAAAGGCTTGATCTGTTGGTGCAAAGATGGTGAATGGCCCTTCTCCCTGAAGCGTTTCAACCAATTCAGCCTGAATCAACGCAGCGACCAAAGACGTGTGAACGCCTGTACAGGCGGCCGTTCGAGTAGCATCGTTCGGTGTATCGGTTGGCGTCAGAACTTTGTCGATGACGTGGATAATGCCGTTGCTTGATGCAACATCAGGTAGCGTAACGGTTGCATCATTGACCATGACGCTATCTCCAACTGTGAAGGCAAGTGTTTGGCCGTTAACAGCAGTCGTTGTCATACAGTCACTAAGACCCGTCGAAGGGACTTCACCGGCAACGACGTGATAAAGTAAAATGTCACTAAGGGCCGCTTTGCCCTCAGGCGTATCAAGTGTTGCGAGGTCGATACCGGCATCTGCGAAGGCTTGATCCGTCGGTGCGAAGATGGTAAACGGTCCATCACCCTGAAGGGTCGCAAGCAGTTCTGCTTGAACAACAGCTGATACGAGTGAGTTGTGAACGCCAGTACATTGCGCTGTTCGTGGGATGTCGTTCGGTGTATCGGTTGGCATCAGAACTTTGTCGATGACGTGAATGACTCCATTGCTGGTAGCGACATCCGCCAACGTTACCGTCGCTCCGTTAACGGTTACAGTATCTCCGACACCGAATGAGAGCGTATCGCCATTCAATGCGGTTGCTGTCCCACATTCTGCAACAGCAGACGATGGGACCTCACTTCCAACGACGTGGTACAGCAAGATGTCCGTAAGTGACGCTTTCCCTTCCTCTGTGTTGAGTGTTGCGAGATCAATGCCTGCATCGGTAAAGGCCTGGTCGGTTGGAGCAAAGACCGTGAATGGTCCATCTCCTTGAAGAGTTTCAAGCAACTCTGCTTGGATGACAGCTGCAACCAGTGAATCATGGACACCTGTGCATTGTGCAGTTCGAGGAATGTCATTTGGTGTTGCAGTTGGCATCAGGACCTTGTCAACCACATGGATGATTCCGTTGCTGGTTGCAACATCGGTAGCGGTTACGGTGGCTCCGTTGACCATCACGCTGTCGCCAACTGTGAACGAAAGTGGGTTGCCATTGACGGTTGTCGCAGACAAACAATCCGTAACTGAAGATGCTGGAACTTCTCCTTCGAGGACGTGATAAAGCAAAATGTCTGAAAGCGTTGCTTTTCCTTCTGGAGTATCCAATGCTGCAAGATCGATGCCTGCGTCAATAAATGCCTGATCGGTTGGAGCAAAGATTGTGAATGGGCCATCTGCCTGAAGTGTCTCAAGCAGCTCTGCTTGGACGACACTGGATACGAGCGAATTGTGAACGCCGGTACATTGTGCAGTTCTAGGAATATCGTTTGGCGTATCTGTTGGTGTCAATACCTTGTCGATAACGTGGATGACACCGTTGCTTGTTGCGACATCTGCCAGTGTGACATTCGCCCCGTTGACCATTACGCCTCCATCGACTGTGAAGGAGAGTGATTGACCGTTGACAGCATCTGCATTCATACACTCTGTGACTGCGGACGATGGTACGTTTCCTGAAACGACGTGGTAGAGAAGGATGTCGGACAAAATGGCCTTTCCTTCAGGCGTGTCGAGTGATGCGAGATCAATTCCTGCATCAGTGAAGGCTTGATCGGTTGGAGCAAAAACTGTGAATGGACCTGTCCCTTGGAGGGTTTCGAGCAATTCAGCCTGAACGACAGCAGCAACGAGTGAGTCGTGGATACCAGTGCACTGTGCCGTGCGTGGGATATCGTTTGGCGCATCTGAGGGAGTAAGCACCTTATCGATGACGTGGATGATGCCATTGCTCGTTCCTACATCAGCCAAGGTCACGTTTGCATCATTGACCATAACTCCGCCATTCACAGTGAATGCAAGTGGTTGGCCGTTGACCGCATTCGCAGACAAACACTCAGTAACGCTAGCTGAAGGTACTTCACCGGCTACGACGTGGTAAAGGAGAATGTCCGATAGTGTTGCCTTTCCTTCAGGCGTATCAAGCGCAGCCAAATCGATGCCTGCATCGATGAATGCTTGGTCGGTCGGAGCAAAGACTGTGAATGGACCTGGCCCTTGAAGCGTGGATAAAAGTTCAGCCTGGATGACGCCAGCAACCAGAGAATCATGAATTCCAGTACATTGTGCAGTTCGGGGAATATCACGAGGAGAATCGGTTGGCATCAAGACCTTGTCAATGACGTGGATGAGCCCGTTACTCGAGATGACGTCGGTAAGAGTGATGTTTGCATCGTTAACCATGACAGTGTCCCCTACCGTGAAGGAGAGCGGTTGTCCATTTGCTGCATCTGCAAGCATACAGTCGGAGACGTTCTTCGCTGGAACCTCTGCAGAGACAACGTGGTAAAGAAGAATGTCAGACAATGTAGCCTTTCCTTCAGGAGTGTCAAGCGATGCAAGATCGATTCCAGCATCCGTGAAGGCTTGATCGGTTGGGGCAAAGACTGTGAAAGGCCCTGTTCCTTGAAGTGTAGTCAGAAGGTCTGCTTGAATAACCGCTGCGACCAGAGATTCATGGATACCGGTTGATTGAGCCGTTGTTGGAATATCGGAAGGAGGCAACAGGACCTTGTCAATAACGTGAATGATACCGTTCGAGGAAAGGACATCGGGGGCAGTGACTTGAGCAGCCCCAATGGTGACCGTTCCACCGTTGACTCCAAATTTGATTTTGTCTCCGTTGACCATTGTAGCCATCATGCCGTCTTTGACATCAACTGCAGGTACAGAACCTGAAATGACGTGATGGAGGAGGATGTCAGTAAGTGTCTCGTTCTCCTCCGGCGTATCAAAATCGTTCAAGTCAATGCCTGCATCGCTGAAGGCTTGGTCGGTTGGAGCGAAGACCGTAAAGGGACCTGGCCCAGACAAAGTTCCGACAAGATTGGCATGCGTCAAGGCGGCAACCAATGAATTGTGAATGCCTGTTTCAGTGGCATTCGTTGGAATATCTTTAGATTGATCAGCATGAACGCTGAGTGGCAATGTTGAGGCCATGAGGAGTGTTAGTACAATGTATACGGTGGTTTTCTGCATAGAGTTAAGTTGAATTTGCCGAGGTTATAACTGAATGTTTTTTTCTCAAATAATAACATCAATCTGGAATCAAAGCCAAGAATCATAACCTGATTTGTCCGATTCCTTACCATGAACGACCTCTATGCCATAGTCCCTGCTAGCGTAATTCTTCTCATTATCGCCATCCGAAAAATCCTCGCTCCCGTGAAGTTTAACGAGGAAATCTTTGGTGAAATTCATCCGGATGAAATCAACAATTCAGCATCAATGCGTATGATGATCGGTGCAGGATTTGGTGGAATTGGCCTCATGGGCTTGATGCTTGGATTCATGCTCGAAGCAGGTGAAGCGACAACCACGCTTCTGTATGCTCTCGCAGCGGCCTACGGATTCATGTTGGCTACACTTCTATTCGCAAATCAGAAAGGACATCTGCATGAGATTCCAAAACCGCCCATGATCATCTTCCCAGTGATGTTGATCTTGTGCATCGTTGGAGCTGTGCTCTGAACTCAGCGCCCTAATTCGATTTTTGAAAGACGCTCCTAGAGGCACATGTTCAAAGAAGAGGATGCATTGGACTATCCATGGTCAGTACCGAATGGCTCGAGGCAGAAGTGCTCAAGGCAGTACCAGATGCTGATGTCGAAGTCATCGATTTGCACCGCAGCGGTGACCATTTCCATGTTCGAATCACAAGCCCATCCTTCGAAGGCATGCGCCCGCTTCAACGCCAAAAGCAGGTTTTGAACCACATGAAGCAATTCATTCCACATCCGGTTCATGCCATCGACCTCAAGTGCATGACACCTGAGCAAGCAGCCGTAACTGGCGATACTGCCTTTGATCCACATGCTGGTGGTCAAGGCGTTCACATTCGACGAATAAACCGTCAAAAAGAGGAATAAACATGGATTGGACACCTGAAGAATTGCAAGCTATCGTTGATGAACACGCCTTGGTGTTGTTCATGAAAGGAACACCAGATCAAGCACAATGTGGTTTTTCAAACCGTGCTGCACAAGTTATGCAAGCCCTAGGCGAACCCTTTGCAGCAGTCAATATCCTGAGCGACCCTCGAGCAATTCCAAGCGTTTGCACCTGGTCAGACTTCCCCACTATGCCTCAAATCTTTGTTCATGGAGAATTGATTGGCGGATCGGACATCGCTCTTGAAATGTTGAACGATGGTTCACTTCGAGAGATGTTTGACGCTGGAAAGGCCAAAGATGATGGCGGCGACTGTTGCGGTAGTTGCTGATTTTTATACCAATTAGAATCTAAAATATATGAAATCAATGGTTTCTGCAGGCCTAAGATAAAACGCCAGTGTTAGCATCAAGCCACAGATTGCTCCCCAAATGAGAGGGTGCTGTCGAGCAAGCCACAATTTCCCTCCATTCAATTTTCCACTCAATCCATGAAGAAGAACAAATCCGATAGCCAAGAAAAAGGTCAAGACTTTAATTTCTGGTAACGTGTCGTACATCTCTTGCAAATCAAAATGTCCGCCGATACCAAGGAAGGTCTTCATCGAAGGAATGAGGATAGATACATCTTCTACTCGGAAGATCAGCCAAGTAAAGAAAACCAGATATTGGGTTACGAACCAAGCGAGGAGAATGCCCATTTTGCCAGCCGAATTGAAAAATGATTCAATGAACCCTATCTTGCTTCCAAATCGATGAACAATCAAGAAGAGGCCATGAACGAAGCCCCATAGAACAAAATTCCATGAAGCCCCATGCCATAACCCACCCAACAACATCGTCATCATTAGTGCGAAAATCATTCGTCTCTGCCCATTTCTCGAACCTCCTAATGGGATGTAGAGATAATCTCGCAACCATGTTGAGAGAGATATGTGCCACCTACGCCAGAAATCTTGAGGCGAGGTTGCAGCATAAGGTGTCTTGAAATTCTCTGGAAGGCGTACTCCGATGAGATGAGCAGATCCGATTGCAATGTCGGTGTATGCGGAAAAGTCACAATAAATCTGTATTCCAAAACAAAGGGTAGCCCACCAAATAAGTCCAATGTTGGCGAGGTGGTCTCCCTCCACAAAGATGGCATTTGCATGGACAGCAACATTATCAGCAATGACCAACTTCTTTGCGATGCCGTAAATGATGAGAGTTAATCCCAACCTGAATCTGTAAGGGTTTGTTTGAACTGGTTTTTCAATCTCTTTTCGAAAGTGATCTGCTCGAACAATTGGGCCAGCCACCAATTGTGGGAAGAAAGCTGCATAACATGCAAAATCGAGAAATGAATCGTAAGGAGATTGCTTTTTTCTGTAAATATCAATGGTGTATGACATGGTTTGGAATGTGTAAAATGAGATTCCAACGGGGAGCGCCAATCCAAAGGTGTCGAGCGATGCCTCACTTCCAAATTTAAGTGATGTAAAATTTAGACTTTCAATGATGAAATCGAGATATTTGAAAATTCCGAGCAATGTCAAATTCACAATTAAACTAGCTTGCAACCATCGTTTTCTGTACGATTGGTTTTCCGATTCATGCATCTTTTTCCCAGCAGTCCAATCAACGCACGTTGAAATGAAGAGGAGGAGAATATGCCAACCTGACGCCAACCAGAAGAACAAGTAACTCATAACGAGGAGGATCAAAATCTGAATTCTTCGCTTCCTAGAAGCAATTCCAATTGTGAGGAAGACAACTGCAGGAAGGAAGTAGAGATAATACTCAGGGGTTACGAAATCCATGATTATCCCTTCATCACGCATAAAACGAATTTAGCTCCGCTGCAATTCGTTCACAGTAATACTCTCTTCCTACGTCCCCGAGATGATTGCGATCTCGAAACATTCCAGGCTCCCAAGATTCCCAAAACCAGTTGATTGGAATCGCCCCGTATTTTCCTTCAAAATAGTCAAGCGTGTGATTATGTCCAGCAATTTGACCTGGTTCAAGATACCCGTAAACTTGAGGGTGGTGGGGGGCAGCCACCATGAACACATCAATTCCAGCGTTGGTTAGTTGTTCGATTGCAAACTCAAGTGCAAGATGATTGAGCGTCCCGTTGTTTTGAGGATTGTACACTCCATATTTCACTCGTTTTGGCATGTTTTCTTCGAACCAAGAATCAACCTCAGATTGATTTTTTAATTCAAAACTCGGTGCTAAGAACCGTGGTGTTTGGAGATATTCTACCCAACCGTCGTCTCCGACTCCTGGAATTTTTCGATCAACATAATTCAATTCCAGAATGTCATGACTTTGTTGTAGCAGAACACGATCGATGGCGAGTTGTGAGTAGGAGGAAGTAAGATTCATTCGTTCGATTGAAGTTGTTGCAATGTATTCTTTGTCCTTTTCTCTTAACAAATGCTCCCATTCCAAGCTAGTATTGGACTGCATTGTAATGCTCAAAATCGTGAATCGGAATTGTATGTATTCGTCGAGACTCTCTGATTCATAAAAATTCCAAAGAGAGTTCGGTCCCAAATCGAGTAGTACTGCCCTCGGATGCGCCTCAATTAACTTAGGAATTTGAATCATTTCTGTGTATGGATTTGCACCTGAAATTGCGAGATTGTACACGTTATGATTGGGAATATTGAGTTGTTCCGTTATACAGCGCCCATCTGTAGCGTATTGTAGAATAGAGGAGCCAATGGTAATGATCGCTTCAGATTCTTGAGCCTCGATTGTCTCCAATGCAGGGAAAGTCACAGCATATCTTCCACTTTTGATAACGTCCGTTTGGATGAGGCTATCGTTCACAATTTGAGGGAAGAGGAATGTAGATGAAAAAAGAAAAACCAAACACAAGGCAAGTATTGAACCAACAAAATCAGTTGTTCTTACCTCTTTATATTCGTTCAATTTCATTGATGTTTTCACCTTCGTGCGACTTTAGATTTCATGAATCGGACGACCAACTGCATGCGCAGTCCAACCCATGGACTCGAGTTCGTTCAAATCAAGAACACGTCGACCATCGTAGACGATTGGCGTACGCATCTTGGAGAGTAATGCCTGCCAATCAATTTCCAAACAAGCCTTGTGGGCTGTGACAAGAATGACCAAATCATATCCTTCAGCCTCTGAGATCTCATCGACTGGAATAACGCCTTCTGGATACAGAGACGAGTCAATATGCGGATCCCAAGCACCGACACTGATGTTCTTTCCAATCAATGTTGCAGCCAAAGGTTCTGCGGGTGTTTCTCTCGGGTCACCAACTTCTGCTTTGTAGGACCAACCTAGAAGCAACACCTTTGCTTCACCAGCAAGAACACCTGCATTCCACATCAAATCTGAAACAACTCCTGCAACATGACTCGGCATGGAACGGTTGACTGCCCTTGCGGCAGTGATAAGCCCAGCAGGGACACCAACATCAGAGGCACGTTGAATCATGTAGTATGGGTCGACTGGAATACAATGGCCTCCAACACCTACCCCTGGCGTGTAGCGATGAAAATTCCATTTGGTCGCAGCAGCAGAAAGAACATCCTCAACATCGACATCAAGAACGGGAAAAATACGTGCCAGTTCGTTGACTAAAGCAATGTTGATGTCTCTCTGAACATTTTCAATCACCTTCGCAGCTTCCGCAACCTCAATTTTACCTACATATCGGACATCTTCTGAAGTCAGTTTTGAATATAGTTCAACTAACTTTTCGCCAACCTCAGGATTGGGGCACCCGATTACGCGAGCAACTTGACGTACCCCATGAGCTGGATCCCCCGGATTGAAACGTTCAGGACAATATGCAATTTGAACATCTTCTCCGATAACCAAACCGAGTTCTTCGATAATCGGAAGCCATGTTTCTGCAGTAACTCCGGGATAGACTGTCGATTCGAGAACAACGACTGTCTTGGACCCTTTTGGAATTGCCTTGAAGACTGCTCTTCCAGCATCGGCAACGTATGACAAATCGGGTTTCAGATCTTTTGTAATTGGCGTAGGGACAGTAACCAAAACAACATCACAATGCGGAACTGCTTCACTGGTGTTTGTGGTGATGTTCCAACGTTTCGTCCCGGATTGTGGGACAATACCGTCAACATCTGGGTCGCCAGTTGGATTTTCTCCACGAAGTATCATTTCTACTGAACGTTGTGAAATATCTACGCCCCAGACATTGAAACCTGCATCGTGGAATCCAATGGCTGTAGGGAGACCAACATACCCCAATCCGATAACACAAATATTTTGTAGCTCATCCGCGGTCATAGCCTCCACCTATTGCCTGCTTGTACATCCGAATCATTAGATATTGATGAAAGGGTTGGTTTGGATATGTTTTTTACAAAAATTAGAGCGACTTATTTAACTGTGGAAACATGGGAAAATCATGGAAGAGGGAGGTGAGATGGGCAATCTCCGTTTAGTCGGAGTAAAACCTCCCTTGATGTCCGTACCATTTTCCGCAATAAAGCAAATGTTTCATCACAGATTTTTGATCCGAAACTTAGTATCTCGGGAAGTAAGGGGCAAGTACAGAAATGCGATTCTAGGCTACGGGTGGACGGTCATCGAACCCGCTCTCTTGACAGTTGTATACTTCTTCCTGTTTTTTATGCTAGTTGGCAATCCTGACAAATTATATTCAGTATGGGTTCTAGTTGGCATTATTGTTTGGGGGTGTTTCGGTAAATCTTTGCAAGCGAGCGTAACATCACTAACTAGGAATAAAAATACAATCCACATCGTATATTTCCCAAGGTTGGTTTTTCCAATTACCTCCGTAATGTCTAATCTATTGATCACATTGATGAGCTGTATCGTGATTTTTCCCATAATGTATGTCTTCGACCTACCAATTACAAGACATCTTATTTTGGTACCCGCTGGAGTGTTTCTATCCGGTTTTTTGGCAATCGGGCTTGGGATGATGCTTGCTCCATTAAATTGTATATACAGAGATGTCGAACATCTAACAAGATTCATAGTAAGAGCAGGGTTTTTCGTATCTCCCGTTATGTGGACATATGAGATGGCATTAGACAGAGGCGGGTTTGGAGAACTCGCAATGCTTAATCCAATGTTAACTCCCATCACGCTAGCGCGCCACGGTTTGGAAGGTAAATTGACGACACTTCCTCAAGAAATTATTGCTTTTTCAATTCTAACTGGAATCGTATTCTGGTTTATTGGCAGTTATATCTTTGAAAGATACGAAGCAGGAGCGGTGAAGTATCTATGAGTTCTGACTCAATAATCCTACGAGGAGTCGATCTTAATTTCCCAAGCGGGAAAGGTCTTATGTCGTCTCTAAAAAATCTGATTTCAAACAATAATGATGATTACAAAGCATTACAAGGAATTGACTTGAAAGTTAGGTCTGGAGAAGTGTTTGGTTTGATTGGGAAAAATGGGTCTGGAAAATCAACTATTCTAAGAATCATCGCTGGAATTTATGCAGCAGACTCTGGCACGTGTGAAGTAAGCGGTTCAACCTCTTTACTCGCAGGTATTGGAACTGGTTTTTCTCAACATCAGACTGGTGTTGAGAATGCCTTACTCTATGGAAGCATACTTGGGCATAGCGAGAATGATATGAGGAAACTACTTCCTGAAATCATCGCATTTAGCGAGTTGGGAGATTTTATTGACAAACCGCTCAGAACGTACTCTGCAGGAATGAAGGCAAGGCTAGGATTGGCGGTCGCAAGCGCTATTTGTCCAGATATTCTGCTCATCGATGAAGTCTTGGGCGTCGGCGATCCCCAGTTCAAAGAGAAGAGCAAAGCTCGCATCCTAGAATTGGTTGAGAAAACAGGAACCGTTGTTATTGTATCGCACTCTTTTGGCCTCCTTACTGACATCTGTAATCGAATAGGCGTAGTTCACGAAGGGAAATTAGAGATGATTGGCGACCCGAAAGAGGCGATCAAAGCGTACTATGAATTGACGGGGTGATTTGATCGAACACAACAACTACGCATCTTCGATGAATGAGGCGATTCTCCGCAATGAAATCACTCGTTTACGAAATACCTACTCATTTCGGCTAGGGTTAATGCTAACCAATGCTTTCTTCCGTAAACCATGGCTAATCCCGTTATTACCTTTTCAATTTATAAAATTGAATTTAGATTTTATCCGTAAGAATAGGACATCGACTGGAAAGGCGTTTAACTCATACGAACGAGACGAGAAAACACTCATGTTATATGTCGCTAGTGAAGGTGGAAAAGCCGCTTGTGATAGGGCCATAGATGTGGCGAAAAATTGGTTATCAAAGTCACGGAGACATCACATTGTAATTGTGAGCAGCAATACTGGCATGGTTGCGTTTGATGAACCAAACATGAGCCTGTACATGTTACCTGATCCAAAATCAAACAGGGTTGTTTCAAAAAAGGGTTGGAATCTAAGTTGTGAGAATGTTCTCTACAGAGCAATCCATTCTCATGCACCATCAAGATTTATTTTCGATGGACCTTACCCCTATCGTGGTATTTTAAACGCGATCGGATCGGTACGGGAAATGGATACGATTTGGATAACTTCTGAACGTACTGAGGAAGAAATATTGCGTAAGTGTGCACAAAACTTCGATAATACATTTCAGCGTAATTACACCGATGACTCATTTATTTCAAGAAATGCTAGAAGAAGAAATTACTCAGCTATGACAAACAAGATATTGGTAGCAACGGGTTACGGCTCACACAATTCTGCTGATTCGGTTCCTATTCATGTCAATCATTCCTTATCGAAATATAACAATCTAAACCTAATTGGATTTTACCAGGCCTCTAAACCCAATCATGATTCAGAAGTATTTTCAAAACATATAGAAGGGCTTGAAGACGAAAAAGAAATTATATCTCTCCAGGGTGCAGTTGTTTCAGATAATTTAGAATTAATCACCCAACTACACCAGAACATGGTTCCTACAGTTTGTATTTTACATAAAAAAACAAATCCGAACATCAGATTTGAGATTCAAAAGATGGCTTTATCGGGGGGATTATTTGTGACTTCATGGGACGAACTTGATGAGATTGAATTATACATTGATGCCATTATTAACAGAGATTGGAATTTAGCAATAACGCAGAATGAGACTGTAAAAGCAAGAGATTTTCTTCAACCCATAATTCAATCGAATCCCTAAATCTGATTCCAAGATTTGAATTCTAATTCTTCTTTCTTGCTCATCGATTGAATGAAATTTAACACCCTAGTGGAGATAAACTCTCTCCAATCATCTGCACATAATTCAAATGCTGGTTTGTAAACCTTCATTGCCCATTCACTCTCTACTCGTCTTAGATCCTTAACTTCATTCAAAATCCAATTTGGAAATATGTTTGATTTTAATGAAAAGGCTGTTGAAAATACATGTCCGAAATATAGCGGTCGCTTTTGGAGGAATTTAACTATATTCTCTGTCTGATAATTATCCCAATTTGGAAGATATTTTTCATCTAAATAAGCTCGAATAACGTCTCTTCTGAAACATTTGCTGCAAGTCCCACAAGGTAAACCATCAGATTCCATGCAGTAAACAACTTCTCCTGCTTCCAATAATTGCTTTGATTGTTCCATTGTTTGAAATTCGGAAACTCCCGTTACAGGGGAAAACATAGGTAATCCAATTGCGTCAAAAGCAGATTGCCAATAATTCCCTGTAGGCCCATGCCATCCTCTTGCCTTCAATCGATCCCAGAAACGTACTCCATTCGATAAAAAGCAAGAACCGAGTATAGATCCAGTCAATATAATCCCAAAGTCCATATCTGTTGCTAGAAGTAAACTTGTACTTGTTGAGCATGCCCATGAATGCCAGCCGCCTGGTCTACTCAAATACCTCATATTTGTTTGAACCAATCGCCCCTTATCGCCGAGATTAGTCACTATTTCGTGACAATGACTTGGAACTAGTTCACCATCTCGGATATGGGCCTCGTGAACCACATATGCTTCAGGAAACATTTTCCTAACTGATGAAGAATCAATGCCGCCACCAAATGAGAGAGCAACTTTTGAACCGGTATAAATTGGTAAATTCTCATCAATATTCCTAAATCTAAACTTCTTTTTTTCTGTAAAGCATTTGTTCTGAAACGCTTCGACCAATCGATTTGAAACTGGTTTGGGAAATTCTGCTTCATTGCCAATGAATGGAAAAAACGTCACTAAGCAGAGCAATCCCAAGATATCTGGGTGTATCTCCTTGACCTCGTAATCAAAGTGTACAGTGTCGTCAATTAGTGTAATCTCGGTACCAGAGCCTTCTTCCCTCTTTCCAACCTTGGAATCTGATTCTTCAAAATGAGCCTTGAGATGACTCATGCCGGGTGTTGTCCAGAATTCAAACCTCATTTATTCACCATCCTTACTTTCACCTTTGGGAAACAGATCGAGAGATTGCAACTTCCTCACATCCTCCTCAGACATTTGAGAGGAATAATTTTCCAATTTTTTCTTCGTAAAGTGCTTGTATCTTGGCGGCAATAATTCCAACGATGGAGCATAGTATCTCTCCATCCATTCAAAGTCCATCTTCAACAAATTACGTATGTCGTCAATCTTTGTTATGATATCGATCCCATTTTTTGAAATCCCATTCTTCTGTATTGCGTAGAGGGTACTAGCCGCCTGTTTAAGTGGCCTTTTTTGTAGAAACTTTTCTATCTCTCCTGTGTATTCAAACGGAATTCCTAGCAAGGAATTCTTTCTGAAGCATTTCCAACATCTGGAACACACTTCGCCTCCCTTTTTTGAGCGTAAACAAGATTGCGCCCAACCGTCGTATCCTATTTTTTTGACAATTTCAAGATTGACAATTTCTGAACAACCTGCCACAGGTTGATAGAGGTGTAAGCCAACTTTCTCAAACAAGTCACCATAGTGGCTCCAAAACCAGGTCTCCGAGAAATCTCTATACCTATATCCGTGCCAGAGATAACTGTTCTCTAATGGCATCCCCGTTCCAATACTATCAAATCCATAGTAATCTGCAAGGAGTATAACCTGTACAGCACAAGCATAGTCAGTGCTAAAACCTGGCATTTTACCATCTCGTGTTCGTATTGACTCATGATTCGATTGTACGCGAATGACTTCACGACCCTCTGATTTCAGGTGTTCAAAAAAGCGAATTGCATTTGTGTGATCAAGTATTCCATCAATACCAGATCTCTCATTGTAAACCAATATAGTGGAACTTGGCATTAATGCTAAAGCAGCAGCTGAATCAATACCTCCGGAAAATGCAAGACCTGGCCTCCAACCTGGTTTTCTTGATGGTTGCCACCCTTCAAGGATTGAAGTGTCCCAAGGAGATACCATCACGTAGTGTGCGAGTCGGAACAAATCTTCATGTGTCTTTTCAATTGACCAGCCTTCAGGTAAATCAAAAAAGATTTCGAACTCATTCCATGAGAAAATTAACTTTTTATCCTTCATTTCCCAAAATCTTGAAACAGAGTATTGACTAGAATTCGAGTTTATTTTTTGATTACTTTTGCGACTATGTTTGGCTATAAGATAATTTTCAAATGATTCTGATGTGTTTTTGTTTGTAGCCACAATATGGCGCTCCCCCACTATTGGAATCACCTCTGCTTTCCAATTGTGTTTGTGCAAAAACAATCTCATCAATTCAATTGATTTTTTGTCATTTGCTGGCGCTTGAATATCTACAAAGTACGATCTGCCCGATTTTACTGGTATTGAAAATACGTCGCCGTTAAGTGCGTATTCCTTTTCAATGCGGGCAAGAACATTGCTGGCAACTTTCAATGAACCATAAGAACCAATTCTGACATAGCGGTTGGATGAGATCATTCGTTGATTTTGCCGATTACGGCTCTCTACTGAAATCATTTTTGAAATCTCCCAATCGAAGAATTCAGTCCGGCTTGAAGAATTTATGTCAAAATATTTGAGAAAATGCGACAAGTTCACAGTGTATTTGTCTGGATGTTCCAACTTTGTGACGCGCATTCTTCTTCTGTGACCTTCTTCCGGTTCGATTGACAAAAAATGATTGATCCCCAATCGCTCATATGCGTTGTAAATACATTTGTGATTATTTTTATCCTGTGCCCCAGAATCAACGAGTGAAGTGTTGGAGTTATGTTGCCGATAAAGGTAAAGAGGGGTTTGTAGATGGTAGCCGTCAGCAACTTCACTTAGCTTTAAGAAAAAGTCATAATCAACTGCATTTGATAAGGATACATCGAATTGAGAGGTCCGATAAAAATCTCTCTTTCTAAACATTCTCGGATGATGAATCATCATCCCGTTAAGCAATTTAAATCGATCATACATGCTCCATGAATACGCATTTCCAATCAATTCTCCTTGGGAATCAATGAGGTACGAATCACCATAAACAAATCCGACATCATTTCGTTCTAATACAGATACAAGGGATTCTACGCACTCTGGGAGAACTGCATCATCAGAATCTAATTGCATTATGTATTCACCCTTGCAGGCATTGATTGCAGTATTTGTTGCAGATGAAATTCCACCATTCGTCTGGTGGATAATCCTGACTCTCGGCTCAGAAGAATATATTGTGTCGAGTATTTCTCCGGTCGCATCCGTTGAACCGTCGTTCACAACGACGATTTCTAAATCCGTATAAGTCTGGTTTAATCCACTTTCAATTGCCTCTTCAATGTATTCTTCAGCATTGTAAGCAGGGATATAAATTGAAACTTTTGGGATTTCATACACACGATTTTTTTCCATCTTTCTGTAAAATGCTGGGCATTTTTCAATCAAAATAGGTTGTGTGATTGCTTTACCTGCATCTCGATCTGTTTCATTGGAGCCGCCAGGAGGTTCCTGATGAAGAGCCTCCGCACCTTCGACAGGAATAAACCAATAACCATGATTATAGACGCGAAATCCAAACTCTGTATCCTCCGCACCCCAAGCCGTGAAATCTTCATCAAATCCGCCTACAGTTTGAATTAATGATTTATCAAAACAGACATTACCCCCACAAAATGCTCGGAAAGGGTATTTCGAATTTTTCAAATTATTTGTTGAACGATAAATTTTGTATCTCCAATCCTCGGAAGGTGGGAGATTTCCTTCAGGTACTTTTCCAGTTCCAGTATCGAGACTCGGGAGAATTGAAACGTGTGATATATCATCAATGATTTGTTCATAATTAACTTCATCAGTGTTAACATACCTTCTTCCGCCAATCAAAACAATTTTCCTACTGACATGAGCATATTTCATGTATGATTCAACAAGGGTCGGAAGAGGTAACATATCACAATCGAGAATAATGACTTGGTCATGGGTTGATGCTTCAATACCTTTGTTCCTAATTTCTGATAAACGATATCCATTATCCTCTTGAAAAATATATTTAATCGAAAATCGATCGCCGAAGATTTCACAAAGTTCATCTGGATTATCGGAACTTCCATCGTCTGCGATTATAATTTCAATGAGGTCGTGCGGATAGGTTTGATGAGTTAACGCTGCAATGGTTTTCGCTAATTTTTCTTTGCGGTTATAAACAGGAATGATGATGGAAACTGGGAGAGTGTATTCTTCGGAAAGTGGCGACTCAAACCTTGATTGCATCATGTATTGGAATATTGTCCAATCGTTACCCAAACCAAGTATTGGAGGGATTAAACTCTTGATTTTCTTATCCATAAACTCACCTCAGGATCAATACTGTTGACTTTCTAGGGTCTCCGTTATTCCGGCGAACACTGCTAATTATTTCTATTTGGTCAATTACATCCAACTCAGAAACTAAGTTCTCCAATAGTATCGCTTCAGCCTCTCGATCCGTGTCATCGATAATCCAATACTTTGATTTGGGGAGCAGCGCAAGATGATGTAATAATCCAATCCTTCCTACATCACCAGGTGGACCATCTACAATTATCAAGTCCGCGAATGCAGGCAGATTAACAAGTTTTCCTGAATCATACCACCCTGTTTGTCCGTGTGTGCTTGAGATTGGGTTTTGAACAATTTCTGCATGAATATATCTTCCATTCGAAAGATTTAACCAATTCTCATCATGTTCAATGGATATTAGTTGGAAACGTGAAGATAGCGCAACACTACCATGGCCACTACCGAATTCCAAGATTGTGCAGCCTTTTGATATGTTGTCATTAATCCAAGTAATTACTTCGCCGGGCAGCATCCAGCCCTCACTCATTTGCTCTCACCCAACTCATTGAGTAACTTCTCGCATAGTGTATCGGCTCCATTTGGAAGATTAAGTTCGTGCATTGAATTTGAATCGCTCAGCAACATAGCAATTCCTTGCCGTATTGATTTCTGAGTGCGTTCTTTCACAACATACCCCCATCCTTCATTTTCTGCTACCCTGCATCTTGCTAATTGGTCGTCCATTCCTGTCTCCATATTCGGATAGAACAGTGCAGGTAATCCAAATGCTCTTGTTTCGTGGAATGAATTGTAGCCTCCTGCCTGGATAACCGCATCAAATCCATTGAAATATTGAGAATTCGGATAATCTCGAATGATGTGAAGATTGGGCATTTGAATATCAATTCGATCTCCAATCATCGATTCACCGAGAATAACATGGAGGCTGTCATACTTGAGAAGTGCATCAAGCGTCATTCGAATCTCGCTTGAGATATCATTGATTTGGCCTGCGCCAAGTTGAACATAGACAGCTCGACAATCAAGAGGGATTCCGAGACGATATCTTGACTGTTCCCGTGGGAGTAATTCAGATTGATCGAGCAACACAATTGGTGATGATGTCAAAACTTCAAGACCGTGATCAATTTCTTCTGTGGACTCAGAAATCGCATCGCCTGGGCGAATAATTGAATCGAAGTGCTGGATACTATCCACGGGAACCTTCGCACCTTTCCTAAACATCCCTCTACGCATCCATATTTTCTTAATTGCATCCCTGCCCTGAATTGCTCGAAGCATCCCTCTATACGGGAACGCTCCATCGAAAATGAACATCGATGGCTTATGAGTTTCGATACAAAGGGTGAGTTCTTCTTCGAGGAGGGCATTCCATTCATTTGAATCAACACCCTTGAAGTATTTAGGGCCAGAAATATGGTGAGCTGGAATACCGTATGGCTTCAAGAGATGCAATGTTGGCATGGTTGTGAAGAAGATGATTTCGAGCGAAGAATCTTGTTGTTTCATTCGCTTTGCAATGGCGAGCATTCGAGTGAAATGGCCAAAGCCGACACCGTTTGTTGGAAACATGACAATGCAATTTCCTTTTGATTTTTCTCGCCCTGCATCATTGGTTTGAAGAGTCTTGGGTTGGGCTTTCAAACCGATCAACTCCAACCCAATCATCAGCATCATGAATGGTAATGAAATGATAAGGAACGGTGCTCTCCATGGTTTTCGGATAGCAGTCGTAATGTGCGCGCCTAATCGAAGCGAGGGGGATGTTCGAAGGCGATGCAGTTCTCTTCGAAGACGCATGTTACTTGTACAATCCTCGATTTCATCACCTCCTGTTCAATTTCTTGGCGTTGATATCATGTTATTGTCATGTTGGTTAAATTCGCAGGTTTCGTTTGATTCAACGCTCTATTCATCGTAGAGGTTGATGCTTTCTATCGCATATGGTTTTTCCATTTTATCAAGATACTTCAGTATATTTTCATTGATCAACTTCCTCCATTCAGCAGGATGGAGAATCTCTGATGGAGGATACAAATTTGTCCACCAAGAGAAATCATTCTGGAGTAATTCAGTTAGATGGGGTGTTTCTTCTTCAAAATTCATTTCTTTGAGTGCCCACAATGCATGTGTAGCTGTAGGGAGTGGTGTGCGGTTCAAGAATGTCTGAATTTCACGGGCATTGATGTTAAATTCGCGTCCTAGTGGACCATTCTTGTGGAAGCATTTCCAACATTTCCCACACCCTGTTTTTCCATCTCCGCGCAAACACGAATTCATGTATTCGCTTATTCCAGTTTTCTGACAAATCAAGAGGCAACCTGCTTCCGAAATTCCTGCAATGGGTAAGAGCAAATCAAGTCCTGCATCGGCGAAACGTTGCGACCAATACTGGAAATAATCCGTTTGTTCAAAATGACGGAATTTCCTACCCTTCCATAGGTAGGAATTGTCCAATGGCATCCCGAACGCGATCGCTCCTAAATCATAGCAATCCGAAAGGAGAATAAGATGGGAAGCGCATGCAAAATCAGTGGAAAATCCAATCTGTTTGAATTGGTAGGTTCTGAGTAATTCATGATTTGAAGGGACATCAACAATCGACCTTCCTTTCGATTCAAAATGGGAAAGGAGGCGTTCAGCATTCCGATGATCAAGGATAGAATCAACGGTCCGACGATGGTAGCCGAGTAGGGTGTCGTTAGGCATAATCATAGCAGCAGCAGTCGAATCGGTTCCTGCAGAAAACGACAATGCGGGTATCTTACCTTTCGTTCTTGTTTTCTCTAATTCTTGACGAGCGTGTTTATGCCAGGGGTAAAGCAAAATTTCTGCAACCAATCGCAATAAGTCGACATGGGTTTTCTCGAGTTCAAATTGCTCGGGCATATCCCAAAACGTCCAGCCATCTGGATGCCTCATCCAAACTCGATTCCCTTCCTGAGAGAAGTTCTTTTCCATTGTATATTCATCAAACTCAAACTTCTCTAAGGGCGATGGTTGATCAATATGCCATGCTTTAACTTGCGGCGAGCGGTTTTGTGTACCATCTTCAGCAGCCATAGATGTCTTTGAATTACGATTGAGAAGATGATCAAATTCGTTGTTCCAACGAGTATTGAGTTCCCTCACTTTACGATAATTCTCTTCATTCCAATACGATCGGATTATCACACTACGGGCCAATTGTTGCTCCTTCGGTTTGGAAATGATTTGTTGAGCATAATGTCTTGCTCGTTCCCAACGCCCAGAGTTGTACGCACGACGCATGAGTGTACGTCGAATCATGGATGTCCATCGTACGAAAGAATAAGAATTTGCCTTGATTTCAAAGAAGAATGGTAAGGAACGCCGAAGCATATGTAATCCTCCGTCGTTCGTTAACTATTCATGGAAACCATTCTTGTTACTGGCGGAGCGGGTTTCATTGGCAGTACATTCTCGCGAATTGCACTCGAAAGAGGTTATTCGATTCGCATTGTTGACAATCTATCAACTGGAAGTCAAGAAGTAGCTAACGAACTACGACAACTCGGGGCAGACATCGTCATTGGTGATATCCGTGACCAAAACGTGATCGACTCCGCATTGGTTGGGGTCGATTTTGTAATTCATCTCGCCGCTCAGATTTCTGTTCCTCTCTCAATAGAACATCCAGAGGAAACTGCCGACATCAATATACGCGGCACTCAAATGGTCATTGATTGCGCTCTCAAACATGGCGTAAAGCGTCTCGTGATGGCATCAAGTGCCGCCGTATATGGGGAGAACACCAATCTTCCACTGCATGAAGATGATGGAGGTATGTTACTCTCGCCTTATGCTGAATCAAAATGGGAAAATGAAAAACAGATTCTACATTCAAGAGCCAATGGGTTAGAGTCCGTTGCACTTCGGTTTTTCAATGTCTATGGGATTGGTCAGCGACCTGACTCAGCATATGCTGCAGTAATCCCAAAATTTGTTGATCTTATCGTCAATCAACAACCCCCTTCTATCAATGGAGATGGATTGCAAACCCGAGATTTTGTTCACGTAAATGATGTTGTGCAAGCGATATTCAAATTTCTTGAACCGAATTGGGTTGGAACGAATTTTCACGTGTTCAATGTAGCAACACAAACAAAATTGTCCCTCCTTGAATTAATTGACCACATCAACACCTCGCTTACAGAGATTGAACCTCACTACAATTCGGTTGCTCCAAGCTTTGGTCCTGAACGCGCAGGGGACATTCGCCATTCAATGGCAAGTAATGCAAGACTGATTGAAGAAACAAAGTGGCAACAGAGCGTCGATTTTTCCATTGGAATTTTTGAGTTGGTCAAGGAAGCATATCTCTCAAAGAGTAAGTAGAAACGAGTAAGAAGGTTCTTGGTGAATTCAAATGAAATTGCTATGGATAACCCATCGAAAGTTCTCTGACTTTTGTGCAACAACGCCCCTAGCACTTGCAAACGGTCTTGTCGAATTAGAATTCGATTTAACCATCATAAATCCGGATCAGGATGATTCACACAAGGATTCTGTTTGGAAACATATCGGGTTGGAAACAAATGCAGTACGCGGTTTTCAGAGCCGTTCTTTTTCGAAGAAAGTTCTCACACATCTCGAATCAATCGAATTGGAGTATGATGCATACATCATGGATTGGCAAGTTGGGACTAAAGTTGGGCGGCTGCTTTCCCAACAAAATCGGCCATGTTTCTTGATGGATCGATCTCCTCCTGCAGATTTGGGAATACTTGCTAAGATGCAATGGAGGGATTGGAAAGGTGCTTGGAAACTTGTCAAGAAGGGTTTGTTCACATCAGGATTTGTGGTTTCGAATGCTCATCTCCGATTTGTAATACAATCAACGAACATTCCTGCAACCAACATTTCGGTTCTTGAAGCAGGCGTAGTCACATCTGATGATGCAATTCCACTTTCTCGTGACGATGATGATGTGTGGAAATTTGTGTACCACGGTCGTTTGGATAAACACCGAGGAATTCTCGAATTCATGAAACACATCGTTGCTTGGAACAACGTCGGGATTGCTTGTCATTTGACGTTGATTGGTGAGGGTCCAGCAGTTTCTGAAATCAAAAAGACGCATGCAAAAAACCCGGCTTTTTTCACCCTCAAAGGCCGCATGCATCATCACGAAGTGCTTGAAGAATTGAAAGAGCATCACATCGGGATTCTGCCAATGCCAGCGACAAAGGTGTGGAAACTTGCTAGTCCGCTCAAGCGAGGGGAATACTTGGCTAGTGGACTGATGGTTGTTGGGCTTGACCATCAAGGTCATCGATTTGATGACGGGGTTGGTTCATGGATGCAGTTGCATAAAGCGCCAATCTTGCGGACAAAAATTTCCTCATTTCTCAATTCATTGAGCAATGAAGAATTCTCCGATTACAGTCAGTCTGCAATTGAATTTGCTCGTGAGCAACTTCCTTGGTCAAGAAGTATCGAAATCCTTGCGGATTGCATCCGGGGTGAGAGTATTGGCTGACATTTGTTTGGTTGTCACCAACGGATGTGACCCCGATCCGCGGGTTGAGCGCCATGCGCGTTGGCTTGTGGAAGGGGGACATAATGTGGCCATCTTCGCATGGGACCGAGCACACAATCTCGATGAAAAGACAACTCGTAACGGATACACGATTATACGCAATCGTATCGGTCAAAAGGCATCGTCATCCTCCCTAACTATACTACGTCAGAAAAAGAAATTTCTCAAATCACTTTCTGGTCGATTTGATGTTCTCATTCACAATGATTCGGATTCAATAGGAACCTCGAATCTTGTAGCAACTCACAACATTCTCGATTTGCATGACATTGCGCATGCATGGCCTGTTATGCAAAAAACCAGTTTTTTGAGAAGATTCCTGTCCTCAAGGATGAAAAAGCAATTGAGTAAAAGTACCAGTTCCTATGATGGATTCTTCACATCTTCACCAGGACTAGCTGAATATTTTGAACGACACTTCTCCATAGAGTCAACTGTTGTGCTCAATGTGAGAAACTCGAATCCTTCGCCTCGGCCTAGGCAAAAAAAGGTTGGATTTTTTGGCCGGATTCGAGATTATGATGCGATGGTATTGCTCATTGAAAGTTGCAAAGAAATAGGGTTCAGTCCAATCTTTGCTGGCGATGGTCCAGTTGTTGATCGATTAATTAACCGGTATCCAGATATTGATTATCGAGGACAATTTGATGAAACCAAACTCAGCAAAATGATGGCTGAAATTGATGTTGTGTTTGCAATCTATAACCCTGAGAAAGAAAACATTCGGCAAGGAGCCTTGCCCGTGAAGATGTTTGATGCTGCTGCATTTGGCCGCCCTACCGTCACAACTGCAAATGTTCCAATGGGGGACTTTTGCCTTGAAAACAAACTTGGTACTGTGGCCACATTCGGTGATGTACAAGCGGTGTCGAATGCTATCCTTGGTGCTTATGAATTGGATGTCGTCTCAAATCACACCGAAGAAACTGAACGAGAGAAATTTATGACGCTTGTTGAATCAATCCTTGGTACACATCTAGAAGGTTCGAGTTGACCCATTCGATTTTGTGTCCGTTTAGTTCATCGCCAGACTCAATCTCAGTTCCCAAAAGATTCCCGATTGAATCAGCCCAACACTCAATCGTCTCCTCATCAGGCCTAGAGATAATATCGGGAAGAGAATGAAGTGACCTTGACGCAAGCACAGGCGTTCCACATGCAAGCGCTTCAAGTGCGACCATTGGTTGTCCTTCATACGTTGAGGGAAGGAGCAAGAGAGAGGATTCCTGAAGTAATTTCACTTTCTCTTCTTTTGAAATCCAACCATGCGCAACGATGTTGTTCGATCCTTCAGGTGCTTCATTACGTCCGGTACAATGGAGAATGTGTTCTGAACCCCGTCGTTCAAGTTCATTCATGATTTTGAAGGCAAAATCATGACCTTTGACAGGATCATTTCGACCCAAGAGAAGGAGTTGGTTTGGAATACGTTTTACTGAATCATCGATGCAATGTATTGGATCAATTGGATTTGGTGAGACAATGCATTTCCCTAGAAAAGGAGTAATCAATTCCTTCCAACGCTCCGACAAACAGACGATTGTCGCTTCGCAATTCTCGAGTCGTTGTTTCAATTTCTTTGCACGATCTTTCTTTCCCAACCAAGCAAGGATGTTCCCGCTATGAATCTGGAAGACGATCTTTGCACCGAGTTTGGATGTATGTTCAGCAAGACGGAGTTTCCTAAGAAACGAATAATCTGAAGCTGCATGAAGATGAATAACGATATCATCGGTCTGGTTGATCAATTCTTCAAGACGATTCTTTGCCTTGTTGTAGACTTGAAGTTTGGAGAGGTAGGAGCCGCTTGAATGGCTTTCAACGGTTTCAACATTCCATCCTTTAGGAGGATGTGAAGAGAGGGTCCCAATAACCGTTTGAATGCCTCCAGGACTCGAAATCGGTCCAACATGAACCACGGTCGGCATGATTGAACTGAGAGGCCGTGCACACTTGACATCTATGGAAAAATACCCGTCTTGAGCAAGAATTTGTACGGAGAAGTGAAGAGGGATTTGAGAATCAAAGGGGCCATGCTGTTCTCTCCCGCTCTGTTTGAGATTGGGTTTGCAACACTTGCCGGACTGCCCTATCTCAAACAAGGGCTCGATCTCTTCATGGCGAGAAAGCGAGTCTTAATTCGCCCTGAGCAAGCGTTTTCCGGGACACTGACAATTCTTCTTCCGGTTTGGAATGAGGCCAGTGTTCTGCCTCAAAAATTGGACAACTTACGAGAAACATGTCAACAGTACAAAGCAAACCTCGTCATCATTGATTCTGCTTCAACAGATGAATCAGTATCGATCGTTGAAGCGTGGGATGGAAAAGAGGCGTTCCAATCCTACTCCTTGCTACGAATGGATGAGCGTAAAGGAAAAACGGCAGCGGTAAAACAAGCACTAAATCACATCAACAACTCATTCCAGAGTGAACTAATCCTGATGACTGATGCTGATGCAATGTTCGAAGCTAATACCGTTTCCAAACTATTGCAATGGTTCTCTAATCCTACCATCGGATGCGTTGGCGCTTCACCCAAGCGCCTTGGACAGCGATCTGAGGAGGCTGAACATCGAGCACTGTTCTCGATGGTCCGAAATCTTGAATCAAGGAGAGATAGCACTCCATTCCTTGAAGGATCGTGCATGATGTGGAGAAGAGAAGCATTGGATGTTGAGGCTCTCAACGTTCACTCAAATGCTGACGACGCACAGATTGCGACCAATGTTCGAATCAATGGATTGCGAACAATACAGGACCAAGATGCTTACTTCGTCGACCATGCCCCTCTTGAAAGAAAGGAACATTCACGACAAAAGGTTCGACGAGCACAAGGTCTACAACGCCATCTGCTCAGGCAGAGAAAACATTGGTTCAATCGCAGACATGGTCTCTTTGCAAGTACACTTCGGCAAGAAGCAGCACTCCATCTCCTCACACCACTTCTTCTCTTGGGTGCATTTGTGGCAATGTTGGCACGATGGGCCTCGATCGGAGTCGCAGAGATTGACTTCTCGAATGCTACACTCACAACCATGCACGTCGGTCTGTTTGTTGCTGAGGCGGTTGCAATCGTATCCTGGCTCTCTGTGCGTTATGGTATTCGATTCCCGTTGTTGAATCAATTTGGAGTCATTCTTGATGGGAATTTCCAACTCATTCGGGCACTGTGGAAAAGTGCACGGGGTTCATCCCTCCACATGTGGGATCAACACCTTGACGGTCGGAATTAAAAAAAAAAAGGCCCCCCCATACGCCGGAACGCATGAGGGGGCGGATTCACACAAACTCAGTTTGTGTGGTTACAACACAGGTTTACCTTGCTTAATTTCAAGCGAGGTTGGTTTCAGTAGACTCGTAGATGAGCTTGTTGCTCGCACGGTCTAGAACCTTAACCTGAACGGTGCAGGCGGTGGAACAGATGTCATCTGATCCTTCCTTGATGGTGATTTCTTCACCAAATGCCCACTTTCCGTCACCGTTGTCAGCGACTACACAGCCAGTATCAGCTGTTTGGTCAGGGTTGGTGCACTCTGTGTAAGCGCCACCAGCGTTCATCTGGACGATGACAGTAGCCCATGAGAGCTCCTTTCCTTCATCCATAGCGACGTAGACAAGGTCTTCGCCGGATGCTGCTGTTGGTGTGCCTGCTGCATCGTCGACGCTAAATCGGTACATGGAGAAATCTCCATCTGTGTTACCTTCAGCGAGCTGGGATGCCCAGACGTACAGTACACCTGCCAAAACCACAGTGATCGCAACCATAAGGATGGTAGCGATAACCGGGCTGACAGCTTCTTCATTTCGGTTTTCGTTTTGCATATTTTTGTCCTCCAAAGCCCATAGTGGGCGCATTCTTCCCACCACAGAGATACTATTTAAACACATCGGGATAAATCGATGAAATCGAAAAGTTATTCGCGATACTGCGGCTCTATTTTAGAAAGGAAATTAAATTCAAGGATCTGCTCCGAGTGGTACAATGGGTTTGTAGAACTGGTATAGTTTTCACTAAATTATAACAAAATGGGTGAACAGGGTGAGAGCTTACGGAGAGGGGATGGGATGCACTCAACGAGAACTTCACAGCCCTGTTCGATATATGGTATGCACTTCGCCTTTATATGCGTTATCTGTGATTCAAAATTTTGTACCGGTCGAGTCTTCATTCAACAGTTAGGATCTCTGGCCCGCCGTCGGTGACGAGTACAGTGTGTTCAAACTGGCAAATGTTGCCACCGTCCTTACATGCAAGAACGTGGTACGTCTCTAAGAAACGAATGCTAATCAACTTCTTAACCAAAGCCCTCCACTTGCTTTGTCGTGACGCCTCATCAGCATCTGGGAACGGCTTCTCAAGCATTGGATATGCCCAACGCTCCGCAAACGGTAGTGTTGAGTATCGTTCCTCGAGGTTACGGGCCATCTGGGCTCCAAGTGGCTTTAACTGACCTTTTGCTCGTGCCTTTCTTGAAGTTGTCATCCCCGTAATTCTGTAGATGTTGGACGAGTTTGGATTACCAAGATTCTTGATCATACCGGAAGAACCTGTTGTGTTGAAGGGTTCGATCGCATAGATTCCACCTTCCTCGACAACGCCCTTGAATCCTTGATTGTCAGGACCACAGGCGTATGATGGGACAGAGACCCCTGCATGGAGTTCCCATGGTTTCAACTGATGGCCGCAGAGGTTGCGGATGGGTTGGAACCCAGCATCGAGAGATGGTTGTGCAGCAGCTTGGCCCACTTTGTACCATGGCGTCCCAGGGTGGAGCATCTCAATGGCAGCGTCACGGGCTTCCTTTGCCGCTTTGATTTGCTCGGTGTGTTCGTTGCCGTTACCGATTTCAAAAGTCAATGCATTGTCTGCGATGTGCCCCTTAATGTGAACTCCAAAGTCAATCTTGACGCAATCGCCTTTCTGAAGAACCATTTCGCCATCCCAACCTTCAACTTGATTGACAGCATGATCGGTTGTGAAGTGTGCTGCAAGGTCGTTGACAGCTATTGTTCCCGGGAACGCAGGTTTACCCCCGTGCCTGTGAATATAACGCTCAGCCGACTCGATAACTTCGTGGAACGTTTTTCCAGGGGTCAGTTCAAGCTTCATGGCCTCAAGAGTTCGGCGGGCGACATGGCCGGCATCTTTCCAATATTTCAGTGTCGATTCTTCCACCAAGTGACCACGTCACGCGAAGGTACAACGCCTTCTCTGATAATAGTTACCAATGGCTCGTCGGCATCCAAGTCGATTTTGACAAAGGTGCTTCCAGGTCCTGTTGCTCGATTTCCAACAACAACAGCAACATCTGGTAGTCCGAGTTTGGCAGCAGCTTCAGTCACGGTATCGGCCGGTTCTTCACCCGCTTCGTTTGCGCTGGTTGCTGTTACTGGACCAACCGCCTGCGCAAGTGCCCGAGCTGCAGGGTGTTCGAAAACACGAACAGCAATTGAATGACCTCCAATTCGTGAATCGAGAAATTGTTTGGCGGGATAAACCACGGAAAGGCCTCCTCGTGGGAACGATTCGACAAACTCGACCATACGGGGATCAATATCAACCAAATCAGTCACTTGGTCGAGTGAGGCTACACCGATTGAAACCGGCTTGTTTGCCGATCGTGATTTGAGTGCAAACAACGTATCGAGCCCTTCTTTGGTTGGAATGCACCCTAATCCGGGTAGCGTCGATGTTGGGTATGCAATGACGCCTCCGTTGTTGATGTAGGCGATTTGCTCATCTGTGATGATTGTCATGCCATCACTCACGCGTCCAGATGGAGATGTGTTTGTTCGCGATTTCTTCAGCAAGTTCTTTGTCTGCTGTTTTCACAAGCAACTTTCCACTCGGATAAAGCGTAAGATCGGCATCTCCAGTAAAAGTCCAGACCATTCTTGATTGGACTCCTGCTTCGAATCCGCTTGCAATGATTTTCGCACCAACTTGGTCCAAGTCGATCGAAGTCACACCATCTGGGACAATCTGCCATGATGCTTGATTACCGCAAAGTTCCATTGCGAATCCATCACTCATGTAAACCCCTCAAAATTCTGGCTTTTTGGGTGATCCCGATGGAGGTCCGGAAGGTGGACCGCTCGGAGGGCCTGATGGTGGACCACTTGGAGGGCCCGATGGTGGACCACTCGGAGGACCGGACGGTGGACCGCTTGGCGGACCACTCGGAGGGCCACTTGGAGGACCCGATGGGGGGCCGGACGGTGGACCGCTTGGAGGACCCGATGGGGGGCCGGACGGTGGACCGCTTGGCGGACCGCTCGGAGGGCCCGATGGAGGGCCGCTTGGGGGGCCCGAGGGCGGTCCGGAAGGAGGGCCTGATGGCCCGGGTGGAAGTGGAGGTGGCGTAACTTCTGTGTGAACGGTTGGTTCTTCCACAGGCTCAGAAGGTGGAGACGGTATTTCTGCCGGTGCTGATTCAACCGGAGTTAGCGGGGCTTGCGTTAACAAATCAACAGCGTGTTCTGCTACTGGTTCATTGACAACTGGTGTTGACAAGAGTGGGTCAGAGGTAGGGGCACGAAGCAACGGATCTGCGACTTCTGGCGCCGGTGAGTCGTTCGCCTTCTGTTCCCATGGAGGCGTCCGAGGACCATCTTCTTCAACAGTATCGAAAGTACCAGCGCTGATTTTCGTGGTTCCTCCTTCAGAATTTTCGCCAAAGAACGTTGTCATTTGTACTTGAGTTGCATCAATGAGTTCTCGTTCCTGAACGTTGCCAAAGTCACCTAGATTATCATTGAAAGCTCCAGAAAAGAGACTTGAGCCAACTGCATTTCCGATTTGTCTGGATTTTATTTGTTGGAACTCAAAGTCTGCGTCATAAGGTCCGAGCGAGAGAGTTTGTCCTTGTCCAGAGAGCGAGAACGTCCAATCTCCATCGGTGAGTTTGAATGCAAATGAGAACGAACGAGTCAAACCTGGTCCAATGGAGGATACCCCTTCAATAGGCTCGACGGAGGTACCTAAACTGGTCTTGATCGTAGCGGAAATCCCGCCGATTGGGATGGCCGATTCGTTGGTGAGATTCAGAGACACTTCAACGATGTCCTCATCGTCATCATCGATTTCCATTCGAACCGTTTGCAATATAACCGAAAGTGAACCAGCCGTTGCCGAATGTTCTTGACTCATCTCTCTCACCTGTCATCCGTAGGATGTTCATCACTTTAAGTTCAAGCGCGTATCGCTTGGTAAGGACCAATCAACGGCCGCGACAGTGTGATTGCTGACATCGATCGATGTTCGGTATTCAGCAGACTTGGATCGTGCACGAAATACATCCCTTATTCCAAACAGCCATCCGAGAATCGGTATGAGGTAGCGAAGTTTGTGAAATGCACGTGGCCCAAAATGATGCAATTCAAGCAACGTTCCGTTATCATGAACAATGGCGATACGAAAGGCTCGCTGACCAAGCGATCGGCCGTAGGCCCGTCCCGTGTATTTCCAATACAACCAAAGAGAAGCAAAGAAAATGATCCAGGTAGCGAGGAACGACATGGCGTAACGTACATCTTCCCAGAGGTAATACCAACTGAAAAGAATTTCAAGAAACATAAATCGAGTTAGGCCGTGAAGAAGAAGAGACATTGCGATAACATCGATAGCAAATGCGGCAATGCGTCGCCAAACAGGTGCGATAAGCATCCCCTCTGGTGCGCTCTGGAGAACTTGCTGAGCAAGTGTCCCGCCTTGGTAAACCGTAACTGGGCTTTCCGCCATGATGTGCCCAGTCGCTGTTCGTTGTTGAACCTGCGCGTTAGCCATTGACCAAATGCCAAGCAAATAGACCGCGTTCTTCGGCCCAATCCAGCCATGAACGCCACGTTGGGTCATAACGCAAGGTCTGCGGATCTCCGACGACAACAAGTCCTCGTTTCGCACGTGTAATGGCAACATTCAGGCGACGTTGATCGCTAAGGAAACCAACGATGCCATCTGGATTGGATCGAACAGCAGAGAAGATAATGATGTCTTTTTCCCGACCTTGGTAACCGTCAACAGTATTGATTTCAAGACCTGCAAATCGACCGCCTTGTTCCCGCTCTTTGTTGCTATCGAAAATATCTGAAAGTGCTCGAACCTGCCCGCTGTATGGCGTAATGATGCCTACTTCAGAAGCTTCGACGTCACCCGGTTCCAACAGACCTTGAACCAAATCGTAAATTCGTGCCGCTTCAATCGGGTTGCTACGGCTACCTCCTTCTTGCTCTTCATCTTCAACGCCTGAAATTGGAATAAAGGCAAACGGGAGATCCCAATCAGGCCACAGGATTCCAGCAGGAGCAGGGCGTTCAGCCGCAGTGCAGCCGTCATTCAATCGGTTATCGTAAAATCGTGCACTCGGAAATTCACGCAACACCGGATGCATTCGGTATTGTACATCCAGAAGCTTCGTTTGAATCCCTACATCAATCAACCGTTCGAACAAAGAACGCCCAAGTCCTCCTTGTTCAGCCTTCTTTGAAATGACCGTAGGAGGCAACTGTTTGTGATCACCAACCAAAATCAGTTGCCTACATCCCTTAGAAATGGGGATCAGTGCACTCGGTTCGACTGCTTGCGTCGCCTCATCCATCAAGACAATGGGGAAGCGTCGTCCATCCAGAATCCGGTGCCCTGAACCAATATTGGTTGAACAAATCACCTCTGCATTGTCCAAAACAGAGGCAATCATTTCTTTCTCAAGTCGACGAATCTCCTTCTTGTTGTGTTGAATGTCTCGATGCGCCAATCCCTTTTCTCGCCCTTTCAATTTCGGAAGAGCGCGGTGTACTTCATCCATTTCATCGCGGACGATTGCAATTTCATCTTGCTTCGGGTGCTCCTCGAGTTGAGCATCCAGCGTAGCCATTCGCAATGTTTCTCGAACTTTGACAGGCCGACCAATTCGGACAGCTCGAATTCCCAAATCCAGCAACTCTTCCAAAAGATTGTCAACGGCAACATTGGATTCCGCAGTAGCAAGAATTGGTCCACGTCCTTCGCGAGCAAGTTGAGCAAGGGTAGCTACTGCTGTGTGCGTTTTTCCTGTACCAGGGGGGCCTTGTACAATGGTGACTCGGCGCTTCATTGCCTCATCCATGGCTTCAGTCTGAGATGGATTCATCTCAACATCAACCCTCTCGGCACGATTGAATTTTCCTGAGATTTTTGGTGTCATGGAAGCATTTTCTTCCGGGTCATGGACTTGTCCAAGCAAGACATCGCGTAGGATGGTTCCTCGATCGCCTTCTACTGAATGGAACATTTCGAGGGCTTCTTGCATACGGTCATGTGCCACACGATTTGCACCACGATCGAGGCGCCATGTTCCTTTTCTGAGGTCCTTAGGGCGCTGGCCTACGACAACACGTAGGCGTGTTGGCCCCCGTTCAAGGACGATTCCTTCGATGGTTTTCTCACCAATTGGTTTGGAACGACTGATGACAACAATGTCGCCATGCGTGAAGCGATGTTGCCCAAGATGTTGACGATCTGGATGTTCGAAAACCAATATGTCTTCACCGTACAACGTCCCATTGGTTCGGCCTCTTAGGCCAAGAAGAGCAAGTCCAGAAGCTTGCAGTCGATGATGCGACCACGATGACCAACGCTCTTGAATCATCGAAGTTTCTTCTTGCAATTCATCTTCAAGGAGAGACGTGAAATGACGAAAATGATCTTGGCCTCGTCGCCAGATACCTCCTTCTTCACCATCCGGTTCAGGATCAATCCCTAGCGAGGAATTGTTCATGCGCCGGACCTTTCCTCGCTCGCCCATGGTTTCTCCACCGGTTGCCAACATTTCAGACTATGGCGAATGATGCGTTCACTGTCCATGGGATGGTGATGCTTAAACCACAAGTGCCTACCGAGAAAGTAGGCGAGACCATGTTTTGGAAGCGCAAGAAAGATGGGATTGAGGAGGGAAATCCTTGTCCATTTTGTGGTGCTCAAAACGAAATTGATGCCACTACGTGCGTTCAATGCTACTATGACTTGAACAAGCCAGCCCGGGACCAACACCTCGAGGTGGCATCCGATGTCCAAAATGACCTCCTCTCCACACTCATGGACAACGATGATGGCAATGAAGAGGAGGAGTTTGCTGTTGAAGCGGTGCTTGATCTCGAAGATGTCACCATTGAAGTCGATCAATACGATGATTCGCTTTCCAGCGAAGGCTTTTCTTTCATTGATAGTGAAGGGCCAACCTTATCCGAAACCGTCGAGTTTGAAACTCGTGAAGAAGTTGAGTTGACAACCGAAGATGCTCCGATTATCGAAGAACGGTTTGAACTACCTGATTCTGATCCGCTTGATGAGGTAGAAGAGCCCATACACACCGGACAGGGACAATTGATTCAAACTCAAGATGATGAAGCAGATGTTGACTTCACTGGGACGGTTGGCCCAGATCCAAATGCCATTCCAGACCTCCCTGAAACTGAAGAAGATCTTCCAATACCTCCTGAAGAGTTCACAATTCCTGATATTCCAGAGGATCTTGACGAAGAGGAGAATGCAATACCCGAACTTCCTGAAATCGAGGCTGTTCCTGATTTGCCTGACGATGAGCCTGTTCCTAAGTTGCCAGATGATGAGGCCGTGCCCGAACTTCCCGACGATGAAGAATTCGAATCCACGCCTGAACAATCAGAATCTAAGGACGTTGTTGCACCTGAAGTTCCAACCAGTACTCGGATTTGGCCATGGCCTGCAGGAGAGCCGATGGATCCAAGAGAAGTGCATCGAATCGTCGTTGAATCGCTAGGATTGGTACGTGCAGGACGTATTGCTGAGGCAGAACACAACATAGATGCCCTTGGCCCTCAACTTGGTGAAGATGTTTCTTTGCTGTACCACATTGGTCTCATTCTGCAACAAGCTGGACGTGCGGAACATCTCAATTGGATGCTTGAAATGGCACGACGCGTCCATCCAAACGATGAGGATGTAATGAATGCCATCGCACATTTGTCTGCATGAGGGATTCTATGCCGCCAACACCCAATCTTCCCGATTTGGAGGACGGATACTCCCTGCGTCCGGTTTCAAAAGCGATTTTACCGATGGTCATTGAAGCGTATACAGAAGACCCTGAATCGGCGAAGGCGGCTTTACCTTGGTTGAGAAGCGATGAGGACATTACCCGACAATTAGCCGATATGTTGCATGATTTGGAACATCTTTCAAATGCAGACCGTGTTCACTTTTGGTCCATTCATGATGGACAAAACACGTTCATTGGTTTGATCGGACTGGGGGATGAAATGCAACTGGTTCATTCGAATTATAATCTCGGATACTGGGTACGTAAGGGTTTCAGAAATCGTGGCATTGCTTCAAATGCAGTCGATGCAGTCCTTGGATGGCTCGATTCGAGGGGAACAATGTTCCGAATTGAAATCACTGTCCACCCTAGAAATGAAGCAGGCCTGGTCACCGCTGAACGGATCTGTCAACGATGGAATGGCCAAATCATTGACGAGTTTATTGGCATTGAATTAAACGACAAAACGGTTCCACACAAAATCCACGTCATCGATTTGCCCCGGATGTGAAGGGTTTGCGACGGACGTGGCTGACCATCGATACAGATGACCTGCGACACGTTCCTTCCAACCAAGGACACCCAACTCGCTCGAAGCCTGATTCAGAACTGCCGGATGTTTCGGAACAATTCAGACGAGGTTTTCAGGAATTCGATGCGTGGATGAAATCACATGAGTATCCAATTACAATGTTCATTATTGCAGACCAATGCAAGTCAGAAGAATTTCTACAAATGATGAGCAGTCTTTTGAAATCTTATGGCGGACGTATTATCGTTGGATGTCATGGTTTGCACCATCGAAGTTGGTCCGCCTGGCCAAAAGATGTTGAAGGATTTTCATCGGATTTGGCCACCTCCATTGATCTTCTAGAAGGTCATTTTCCTGAACATTTCAGACGATGGTTTCGATCTCCTGCGGGATATGTTGCTTCATGGATGATTCCAATTCTTGAACAACAAGGATTCCTCGTCGACTCTTCCATTAATCCTTCATGGTTGGTCAACAAAAAATACGGAAAGGGCGAATCTTGGAAAACGGTCCAATCAACTGTTCAGACGAGCAAGATTATCGAACGACCTTGGAAGACCCGGTGGACACTCCCAACGTGCGGCCCAGCACAACACATCCCAGGTTTGCGTTGGAATGCAAGAGGAGCCTGGAAACGATTGTCAAAACCTCTGACCGTTGAGGAAATTGAGTACGTTGAAGATTCAGAGATTGAATTGGATACTGTTTACTGGCACATTCTCGATCATGCAAGAAATGACGGAACGTGGGTGCCGCCTATCAAAGGCTTGTGATGTCCGTTCGTTCAGTTGACACCTCGAACTTCGCCATAGCATCGGCGTAGACAGATGCGTCCAATTGTCCTTCACGGACCAAAGAAGAGAGGGCTGCGAGCGCAACGGCTTCACCGTCGATCTCAAAGAAGCGCCGAAGGGCAGGACGGGTGTCAGAACGACCGAAACCATCTGTCCCAAGTACGGTGTAAGGGGCATTGACCCATTCCCGAATCATCTCCGGAACCGCAGCAACGTTGTCAGATACGGCGACTATCGGTGATGTGCTTTCACCAAATTGTTGCTCTACCCATGTTGATTTCATCGATTCTCCTGGATGCAGTCGATTCCATCGAGATATGTCCATGCCTTCTCGTCGAAGTTCTCCATAGGATGTTGCAGACCATATTTCTGAGCGTACCCCAAAGGTTTCCAATTTCTCAACTGCATCCAAAACTTGGAGCATGATTGGGCCAGAACCAATCAGGCGTACAACAGGCCCATCACCTGAAGGCGCATCGCGTAATTTGTACAATCCCTTCAGAATACCTTCTTCGCAATCCTTCGGTTTCGCAGGCATTGGATAATTCTCGTTGTAAACGGCGAGGTAATAGATAACATCACTATCCTGCCCACACATCTCGGCAATACCTTGCTTGATGATCGTGGAAAGTTCGAAGGCAAAGGCTGGATCGTAAGCACGTACAGCCGGATTGGAGTGTGCCATCAACAAAGAGTGCCCATCCTGATGTTGTAGGCCTTCTCCATTGAGCGTTGTTCGTCCCGATGTCGCTCCGATGAGGAAGCCACGCGCACGCGAATCTGCTGCCGACCAAATCAAATCAGCAACGCGCTGGAATCCGAACATGGAGTAGAAGATGTAGAATGGAATCGTGGGGGTACCTTGAGCAGCGTAGGATGTTGCTGCAGCAATGAACGATGAAAGCGCTCCAGCCTCATTGATTCCTTCTTCAAGAATCTGCCCTTTTGCAGACTCCTTATACTTCATCAGAACCTTGTGATCAACGGGTTTGTACAATTGGCCTTCGGGATGATAGATTCCAAATTCGGAAAACAGGGGGTCCATACCAAACGTTCGTGCCTCATCTGGAATGAGAGGTACAACTCGCTCACCAAAGTCCTTGGTTTTCATCAGACCACGCATGAGACGAACGAATGCCATGGTTGTAGAGACTTGAGAGGTTCCCTTTGTTCCATCGTCAAACTCAGCGTAAACCGAATCTTCTGGCAGTGTGAGGTTTATTTCAGGCACGCGCCGTTCTGGCATCGGCCCCATCATGGCAATTCGTCGCTTCTTTGCATAGGCGACAACATCTGGAACTTCGTTTGGATGAATGAATGGAAGTTTTTCCAAGTCTTCATCTGAAAAATCAAGACCCATAGCGTCTCGAATCAAGCGCAAATCTTTCTCATCAGCCTTCTTCTTCTGATGTGTCGTGTTTCGGCCAGCAAAAGCAGGACCGAGTCCGTATCCTTTGATGGTTCTTGCAAGAATGACGGTCGGCTGGCCCTTGTGTGCACAAGCCGCTGCATAGGCGGCATGAATCTTGAGGAAATCATGACCACCGAGATCTTCGGTTAAGGCTTCAAGTTCTTCATCGGAATAGTCAGCGACCATGGCAGTTAATTCCTCACCAGCAAACAATTCTTTGCGAATAATTGCGCCTTCAGCCGTAAACAGGCGTTGTTCATCACCATCAACAAGTTCTGCGAGACGCTTTGCCAATGTTCCGCTTGTATCCTTTGCAAACAAAGCATCCCATGAGGAGCCCCAGAGAATCTTGATGACGTTCCAACCAGCTCCACGGAATCGACCTTCGAGTTCTTGAACAATCTTTGAGTTGCCGCGAACTGGTCCATCCAGTCGTTGGAGGTTGCAATTCATGGTCATGACGATGTTGTCCAATCCTTCCCGTGCTGCGAGTGCCAACTCGGAAAGCGATTCGGGCTCATCGGATTCTCCATCTCCCATCGTATACCACACACGAGAAAGTGTAGTATCGGCAAGTTCACGGTGGTGTAAGTATCGATTGAAGCGTGCTTGATGGATGGCCGTCATTGCTCCAAGACCCATCGAGACGCTCGGATATTCCCAAAAGTCCGGCATCAGCCTCGGATGTGGGTAGGATGAAAGTCCGGCACCTCCAACCTCTTGCCGGAAATTGTGGATGTTATCATCGCTCAATCGTCCTTCAAGCCAAGCGCGAGCGTAAATTCCGGGGGATGCGTGTCCTTGCCAATAGACGTGATCGCCCCATCCCTCGCCATCTTTTCCTCGATAGAAGTGGTTCAAACCAACCTCCCAAAGATGAGAAACCGAGGCATACGTTGAGATATGTCCGCCAATACCATCGACGTATTTGTTGGCACGTGTGACCATCATCATCGCATTCCAACGATTGATGGTATGAAGTCGCTTTTCCATGTCAAGATCGCCAGGGTAGGACCCCTGCATGTCTGGGGCGATGGTGTTGAGGTACGGTGAGGTGGTCGTGTCAATGTCGATGCCTGCATCTGCGCCTGCTGCGACAGCACTGTGAAGCAATCGTTCTGCGCGTTGAGTCCCTTGTTGTTCAACGACTTCCTTTACCGAAAGTTCCCATTCATGGGTCTGAACGGGGTCCTCATCTGGCAAAGAGTTGTGAGCGCCGGAACGTCGCACCATGGTCCCTCCATTACAACCCTCGAGCAGGCATGACTTGAACCCCTCGCTACCTTCACGATGCTCGCTAGACGTTCGATTGGCTCTCATATCGAGGCTTGGAGCATTGAATTCATCAGGCACACCTTACCGATTCACCAGCCCATTCAAGTAATTGATAACCGGGGTTTATCACCGAACTACGGTCGATTTCAACGCTCTTCCACCCCGCTGGCAAATCATCCAAACCTGTATAGTCAACTACAATCCAATGGACATTCTTCAACATTTCACACTGCTGTAATTCAGATTCCCAGCCACTTTCTGCGGTTCGCCAAATCGCCGTATTCGACTTGTCACTCTGTGGGTCGAGCGTGAGATGCATGGTATACATTCGGTGCATTGCCACGTTTGAATCCGAAATGAAAAGAATGTCTTGACCCTCTTCGATCTCACCGTTGAGTTGTTGACCGATAACCTCGGTACCTCTTTCACCTGTTGATAATGCAAGAACGGCGATATTTGTTGCAATCATACCAACAATGAATAGGTAAGCAATACGCTTACCTTCTTCCGAAACCAGTCGATAGGACCTGTCATTCATGAAGCGAATGTACAACAATGGAACAAAGAGGAGAGTAAGGTAACGAGGGTTGTTCCGTAAGGTCAAAAATATGTCAAAGAGGCTTGCCCCTGAAAGGTTGGCTTCACTGACCCACAAACCTGCTACCCAGCCGATCAAGCTCGCTAGTGCAACATAGGTTCCTTTTTGCAAGAGGAATGCATCATTGTCCTCTATTTCGGGAGATGGTCTGGCAAATAAAACTGCAAAGTAAAGGAAAATTATTGCCCCCAGTACGGATGCAAAAAATGCAACCACGATGTCAATTGTTAGCAGACTCACTCCGTTTCTGTACACCACGAACAATTCTACGAATACGGCTAAACAAACATAGCCGACGATGTTTAGGCTCACTCTTTGAACGACAGCGAATCCGCCAATGGCTACGAGTGGCATCCACAGCGGCATGCCTTTGAATGATGCAATTACAAACACAGCAATGGCAGGGAAAATCCACCATTTGTATTCGCCTCTGTTTTGTAAAGCTTTGATGATGCAAAATGTTGCAATTGTTACGATCATCAAAATGGCTGGTTCTTGATAGAATCTTCCTGTTGCTCGAATCAATGGCGGATAGATGGAGGCAAGTGCTGTGATTTCCAAAGCACGTTCTTCGTCAAACAAGTACTTCGTCGCAAGAAAAATAGTCGAAAGACAGACTAAACCGATCATAAGCGATAGGGCGTGTAGTGCTCCTACAGAGGTGCCGATAACAGTGAACCATATCTGAATGAGCAAATGCCAAGCAAACCACTTACCATCGGAAGGCGTTTCTTCAGGGATTGAGCCTTCATTCGACTCTTGTCTCAATTTGCCCCATTCAAGATGGCCTTCACCATCATCCATCTCATCAGTAACATATGTTACATGTACGTGAGCATCAAGTCCTAAAGGCATCATGAAAGCAGCAAGGACGTGAAAGGCAATACCGACCATGAGGATGACTTTCCAATGTCTCCTCTCCATGACATCTCCTGCAGCGGATTGGTCTTGAGTTCTTTGCAAATGTTCCATCTACAATCGTGATTTCAAATCTCCATCCTTTCTTCCATCCCGATTTCCTTCTTACGACCGCAGAGCCAGAGGGTTGGGTTCAACTCTCTCGGATGTCTGGAGGTGTCATGAGCGGAATCTTGGAAGGGATCAACATTCTCGACCTTTCTCGTATTTTAGCAGGTCCTTACACGGCACAAATGCTCTCCGATTTAGGTGCAAATGTGACCAAAATCGAAGCACCTTGGGGCGATGATACGCGAGGATGGGGCCCCCCATTTGCGACTGATTTTGATGGTGAGCGTGTTGCGGCGTATTTCCTATGCTGCAATCGAGGAAAGTCGATTCTGCAGATGAACCTAAAAGAGGAGAAGGACCGATTGATGGAACTAATTGAATGGGCCGATGTCATCGTTGAGAACTTCAAGCCAGGTACGCTTGAACGGCTCATTGGAACCCTTCCAAACGACACCATCGTTTGTTCCATTTCAGGATATGGTGCAACAGGGCCACGACGGGACGAACCTGGTTACGACCTCGCACTTCAAGCACGAAGTGGCATCATGAGCATCACTGGAGAAGCCGAAGGCGAGCCGGTCAAAGTCGGCGTCGCTTGGATCGACATCATCACTGGGTTGTATGCTGGAAATGCTATTCTTGCAGCCCTGCTTGATCGAGAACGAACGGGTACCGTCCGACACATCGATGTCAGTTTGTGGGATTGTGCCGTAGCTTCTTTGGCCAATCAAGCACAGAACGTAATCGCAAGTAACGTTGACCCAGTTCGAATGGGTTCAGCACACCCAAATCTTGTCCCTTATCGAGCATTTGAAGCCAAAGATGGCTGGTTTGTTGTTGCGGTAGGATCGGATACCCAGTGGTCCAAGTTTTGCTCCGTATCGGGCATCCTCTCTCTGAAAGAATGGGGTTCCAACGCAGGGCGAATCGCCAACAGAAAAGAGATTGAAACTCGCATTCAAACATGGGTCGAACAATACACTCGAACGGAGTTGGAAGAACTTCTCCAAGGCATTCCTTGCGCGCCAATCAACACGGTTTCAGAAGCTCTTGCTGATGTCCAAAGCGTTGCCCGAGGCGCACTTCTCGAAGAGAATGGAATAACAACACTCGCAAGTCCATTGAGATTCATGCAATCTCGATGAGATTCACGAGGCGGGCTGCCTCAACAACATCGCCATCTTCCCACCAATCAACAGCGATAAAGGTCGGTCGCTTTGCATGATCTTGGATGCATTCTTCTGCTCGTCCAACCATGAAATCAACATCGTTTGCTTCGGCTGAACGTGTTGGATCTGAAAGTCCTGCTTGATTCTTCAACCAGTTGTTCATGTGATAGACGGGTTGTGCTGCATCGCCACGTAGCGGATCGCAATCCATTGATGATGTGCTCTCATCAGCATAGTTCGTGGTCCAACCAAAGGTCAAGAAATCATGGAAGTAAGGATGGGATGCATCACCTGACTGCTCCCAAAACACGACCAATCGCTTGTCCATATTGATGAGCTCGATGAGCGTTGGCCAGTCCGAATTCAACTCATGAATGTACATCATGTCCATTAATCCAACATCATCGAGCAAGGACTTCAGATGGTCGGCTTCGACATGGTTTTCGATGAGAAGAGTCACAACATCTCGTTCTTCGGATTGCATTTCTGCTTCAAGTTTACCTAACCAAGCCCATGGGTCAACGTTTCCATAGGTACAGGGGCTGAAGCCACGGCTGGAATCTCCATGACAGAAGCGGACGTTCGCTGCGCTTTGATCGACATCGTTCAGATAATGCGTATCGAGCATAAAAGCGCGCATTCCTGCATTCCATTGCGCTTGAAATCCTGTGCGATGATTGCTTGCGGGATACCAGATGTTGTCTTCATGCGTTGAAAATGCATTGTGCGTTTCTGGGAACGTCACCTCATCGTACGGCCGGTGGCAGAGAATCACCATTCCATTGCAGGGAATGGTTTCCAAATACTCGCAACTCCCATCGTCGTTCGTTGCAGTCTCGTCGTAATTCATTGCATCTGGATCTGTGCAACCAAAAATTGGTTCTGGATAGACACATGACCCATCGTCTTCTTCTGCACTTTGATTGTAATTCTCAGCCGTTTCATCGGTGCATCCGCCTATGAGGTCGGCAAGAATTTCTTCTTCAACGACATCGCCTCCCTCAAAGTATGTACACCCTGGAAGTACGAACAGCCCGACCACAATCAGCGCAGTCAAGGTTCGCATGGTCAAGAACGCAGCACGATATCACTTGAAAACTCCGATTCACGTACATTCTTTGCACGAAATATTGACAGAACAGGGAATGGCTAATGTAGCAAAGACGAACCATTCGTACCATGGAACCTTCAGATGTGGATGCACCTCTGAGCGTTCTTCTTGTTCACGTTTGGTATTGGCCTCATATTGGAGGAGGGAATCAACACGTAGAGCACATCGCTCGACAATTGGTTGCGCGTGGACACAAAGCAACCGTTTGGTGTGCAGATATCCCTGAACACGAGGAAAAGCGATTCGTCCGAGACGGTGTTGAAGTGATTCGTTTACCGCCAAAGCGAATTCTCGGAGGCATTGATCCGGTCGTTTCCATCAAGGACCTTGACATGAACTTCGACATCGTTCACCTCCACGATACATTGCCTGTGTTGATTCGACGTTCAGTCAAGCGTGCTCGTAAAGAAAAGATACCAGTGGTCACAACGTTCCATAACGATTACATCAAAACCAGTATTTCTGGAAAAATCCTGAAGCAAATACGCTGGGCGCTACAAGGTCGGAAAACCCTTCACGCATCCAATGCCCGTATCGCACTCACCCCATATTATGCAAACCATCTCAAAGGCAGAGGCGTGCGGAAATCGATCGATATCCTGCCAAACGGTTTCGAACCTGTTGCTGAAGCTGCCGTACGTCCCGCATCCCTTCCCGATGGTTCTGAAGAGCTCCCACTCCTCGTCTTTGTAGGAAGATTAAGCGAACAAAAAGGTCTGGATGTGTTAATGGATGCCTGGGATCTATTCTGTCAGCGAGGTGAACCTCGTGCACACCTTGCTATCGCAGGAAGCGGAGAATTGAATGAATGGTTGGATGAACGCATCGCATCCTCAACCTATCCCGATTCTATTGCAAAGTTGGGGCGCGTTGAGGATGCTGAGAAACGTTGGTTGTTTGAACAAGCGAAAGCCGTCTTGATTCCATCGCGATTCGAGGGGTTACCAACTGTCTTGCTGGAAGCGATGCATGCTGGTGCGCCAACGGTGATGGCTGATGTCAATGACTTGGGAGGTTTGGTGACCGAACCAAATGCAGGATTATCGGTCGCACCAGGAAATTCACAAGACCTTTTCAAGGCCATCAATACCTTGCTCCAAGCTGATGATACTCAAATCAAGACCTGGTCGGATAACGGCCATGAAGCCTCGAAACCCTATCTCTGGTCAAACGTGGTCGACGATCTACTCAACGTGTATAGACGGGTGAGAACATGAGCAAACCTCGACTCGTGATTCTGCATAGAAACATGGGCTTGCTCGGTGGGGCGCAACGCGACCTTATTGTTGCCCTACCAGAACATGCGAAACGATGGTCCATCACAGTAGCAACCCTGAACGCTCCTCAGCTTCTACTCGACCGGTGTGAACAGCTCGGAATTGAGGTCATCACACCTGATGTTCCATGGCAACTACCAACAGGGCCTATCGCTGAAGTGACGGCGCGTGCTGGTCGGTCTGCACTCAAAGCTTGGCGGAAATTGCGAGCGAAATTACAACCTGCCCTCAATGCTGCTGATGCGTGTTACATCGTTCTAAGCACAGGCGGCATGGAAGTTCTCGATGTCATCCCAAACAATTGCCCATTGTACGTTTACATTCATGAGCGAGACAAGGGCATCTACGATGATGTTCTTCAACGCGACATGGATGGCCGCTTGCGCTATCCTTTGATTGTGAAAAACCTAGCCCTTACCTATCTGCGAAGATGGGATCAGCGTTGGCACAAGCGGCTCTGGAAGCGGCCTCAATCTGCTGTTTCGGCCAACACTCCAACCAGTTCAAGACTGCTTGCCTCATCACATGGCTGGCCTACCAGCGAGGATTGGGTTGCAGGGGATGTCAAATTCAGAGATGCACAGCAACGACCTGTTGAAGTCGGTGTTCTTTGGCCTGCGATTGATCCATCAGCATGGCCTACTGAAGCCTCGGAACAGGAACGCAATGCTTGGGAATCCTTCAGCCACAAACCAACAAACCCATATCTGCTCACCATTGGACGTGCAGGATTCATGAAAGGGAGCAAGGAAGCGGTTCAGGTTGCTGCCGCAACATCGCTTCCTCTCGTTCATGTTGGAGGAGGCGAAACCGACGAGATGCAACGTCAAGCAGACAAGGTCGGGGCTGAGTTGATCGTCATGCCGCGCATCGATGAAATGGAAATTGTTGCATTGATGCGAAATGCTCACGCCTTAATTGCTACAGCACGAACAGAAGGATTTGGATTAACCCCGATGGAGGCCATCATGGTCGGAACGCCTGCTTTGGTCGTGAGCGATTGTGGATTTACACACACGATCACAGACGGTTGGAACGGTCGGCGACTACCATGGCCTGATACAAGGGAAGGTCTCGAGCAATGGGTTGAAGCAATTGAACAAGCAGGTAATGAAGCCAATCGTAAGGCATGGTCAAAAGCAGGACGTGAACGAATTCTCAACCGTTTCACAGCCAATCACCAAGCCGAGGGTCTTGCCCGTGGTCTTGCAGCCATGGGCGTTGATGTTGAAACGACGGATTTGGAAATGCTTCCCGGTCTTGACCCTGCTTAACGTCAGAAGGAGAACAACGACGTCTGTCCACCTTCTCGAATCAGATTCGCTTTACGCAACTTGGTGAACGCTTCATCGATACGTCGTTGACTGAACTCACGTTCCTCTTGGAGGAACTGAATCAATCCTTTAGCATCGACCTGACCGGGTTTGAGCGCTTCATCGGTGACAGCATTGCAAGGATGATTTAAGAAAATTTCACGGATCTCATCCAAACGTTCTGGAATCTCCTTGCCCTTTTCTTCGCAAATGGCTTCGATTGTTCCTAAAGATTTGATGAGTTTGATTCCAGTCTTTGGCCCAATGCCTTTCAATCCAGGATGGAAATCTGTTCCAATCATGATCGCCAAATCAACCAGCTGTTCTCGTGAGAGATTGTGCTCTGCCAACATCTCGGAGAGGATGATTTTCTGCGCACGAACCGTTCGACCATGTCGCTTGCTTCCATCGCTCATAAGATTTCGAACAAGAACTGGACTTCCATACAGAAGCGCATCCCAATCTTGTGTTGCTACAACATCGAGTTGTCCTTTGACCGCCATGACGGCAGCTTGACCTTCTCCTTCTGCAGCGGCGTCTACCCAGCGAACGCCGAGCAAATCGAGCATTTGTTTCGTATCCTCGACCATTTCAGGGCTGTAGTGAACAATACGCTGTGCCATCTTCTGAGCGGTCTGGTAATCGCCGTCCTCGAGTGCTTGTTTGTGAGCTGCTTCAGCCTCAAGACGACGTTCTCGTCGTGCTGCGAGCTCATCCGCTTTCAATTCAGGAGCCGGTCCGTCGAAGATAAAAACGGGCTGGATACCAAGGGAGAGCATGGTCGTTGTTCGCGTTAAGATACCCATCAAGTGAGCGACGACCCGCCCTTTGGAATCACGGAGTGGACCTCCATCACCGGTTGGCGATCGATCTCGAATCGTCGTCAAAAACTGAAACGCGGTCAAGAAAGCATCAATTCCGACTCGCTTGCCCTTGAGTTCTGCAAGATTGATGTCTTCCGACTTAGCAAGGTCTCGAAGATTACAGCCCATATCCAGAGGTTAAGGTC
>Ga0181568_10000266_pt1 | contig 45772 bp, 34 predicted proteins | sample 101ome_20_FD_133758 | JGI IMG/M metagenome (GOLD analysis project Ga0181568, IMG submission 133758) | Coastal salt marsh microbial communities from the Groves Creek Marsh, Skidaway Island, Georgia - 101404AT metaG (megahit assembly) | ecosystem: Environmental > Aquatic > Marine > Intertidal...
CAAGCGTTCATACCAGCTGAAAACCAGCCTTCCCCATCGGAACAAGGAACTTAAGCCAGCTTGGGGCGCATTAGTACTGGACTGGGAACAGTCTGGGAATCCGCGCTGACGCTTGGTTTTTTTTTGGCTGATTTATTTTTGGGTGTTTTGGATTCGTGCGCGTCGCGTCGACGCTCGTCGCGTCCGTCGGCGACGACTCGTTCTTTTCGTGTCGTTTCTTTCGTGTGCCTCTCTCTTCGTCCGTCGCCTTCACGCCCATCTCCGTCAAGGCGCCGCCGCTGCTGAAGGAACAAAAGATGACATCATCACCGAAAACGAACGCGGAGAGGGGGTGTCGACCTAGTCGACTAGGGTTTACTGTATTCGTACAAAAAAGCCTCACAGTACGCATGAAATCTCGTAACATGGCCCAAAGGTACCCATACAAAAACGTTAACCGAATCCGACCGCGCGACGCGCGCCAACACCATCCTCAACACGGCATTCGATCGCGCGTCGGTCGACGCGGCGTCGCTCGGTCGCTCCGTCGCGCCGACGCGACGATCGTTGGACGCGATATGGACGCGGACGCGCGCGGTGGCGACGCGCGGGCGCGATCGTCGGCGTCGGTGTCGGCGTACGGGACGCACGGGACGATGGGTCGAACGATGGCGCCAGCGCGCGCGACGACGGCGACGTCGGACGCGCGACCGGGGCGCGGGCTCGGACTCGACGTCGCGCGAGACGCGGAGCGCGCGGCGTTGATGCCGTGGCGAGGCGACGGTGCGAGCGGTTTGGGTGAGGGTGACGGCGCGTCGTTCGAGGAGGCGACGCGAGGAGGCGACGCGAGGACGCGCGGCGCGAGCGCGTGGCGCGCGGCGCGAGCGGTGGCGTTGGTGGCGTGCGCGTTCGCGGCGGGCGTGGCCACGGGAACGACCTCGAGTCGGACGATGGCGGCGAGAGATTTGGTGGAGGCGCGCGTGGAGGCGGCGGCGGCGAAGGCGCGCGTGGAGGCGACGCCGGCGCTCGGATTGTCGCAGTACGAGCGGGACAGAATTCGTGGAGAGACGGCGACGAGCAGAGCGTTGCGTCGAGCGCCGACGCATCCGCCGAGTCTGGGTGCGCCGGCTAATAAGACAGCCGCGCCAATGCCGCGAAAGCGGAACGCGACAGCCGTTGCGCCGTCGCGAGGCAGGAAGAACGCGACGGAGGGATCGGCGGCGAGCGTCGACCCGTACGAGGAGGACGACGCCGCGTACGACGAACTTTTGGCGCAAAAGCCACCGGAGCGGCCGATCATCGAGGGAGTGAAAGTGAATCTAGAAAAGACGCGTGAAAAACTCATCGAATCGGAGAGTGAGGATGAGAACTCGATGGGGTACTATAGATTTCCGACGAGCGCCAACGGCAAGCTCGCCTTTGTCAGTGAGTCGAACATTTGGATCGCGCCGGTGCAAGGCGGCACGGCGTCGCGATTGTCGTCGACGTACAGTCGTGAAGGTATTCCGGTGCTCTCTCCGAAGGGTGACTACGTCGCGTTTCTCGCGCTGACGTACGACGGGTACGATGTCTTCGTCACGCCGACGAGGGGAGGCGTCGCCGAGCAAATCACCTTCGGCGGAGAGGCTCAAGATCTCGCCGGTTGGCCGGCGAAAAATGAACTCTTGATAATTTCCACCGCTTTTTCGCGCACGAATAATCCGCAATTGGTACGCGTGAATCCGGACACGAAGACGGCGGCGCCGCTGCCGTTCGACAGAGCGACCGAGGCGACGAAAGACGGGATGGGCTGTTACGTCTTCGTGCCGCTTCGCCAAACGAGCGCCACGAAGAGATACGAGGGGGGTGAACAATCGCGAATTTGGCGATGGTGTAAGAAGGATCGTGAAGCGTCGGAGCTCACGCCGCAGGATGGCTGGGGACTGAGAGGCGCGTGGAGTCCGTCGGTGTCGAGACTGCCGAGTCTCAAGGATTACATCTTCTTCATCAGCGACAAGACGGGCGTGGCCAACATCTGGTCTATGAAGACGGATGGTTCGGCGCAGACGCAGCTCACGGACGAGTGTTTGTTTGACATCAAAGAGTTCACCATCGATCAAGAAGCCGTCACGTACCGACGAGGCGGCGGATTGTACCAGCGTCGAATTCTGTTCGCCGACGGTGCTCTCACCCTGCGAAGAGAGGTGGCTCTCAATTTTGAACTCGTGAGCGAATTCCGAAAGACGATGCCGACCGAGATTCCAGATCCTTACGCGAGCATCAGCGAGTTTGTGTTGACACATGACGGCGCGTTTGCCGGCTTTATCATTCGCGGTCAAATCTACTACTCGTCGCTCGTGCCGTTTTTAGGCGCGCGCGTTGAGAAAGTATCCGCGTACAACGGTGCTGTGCGTTACAAGCACGTGCAGTTCGTCCGCGATGGCAGTCGCGATGGCCAACCGAAATTATTGGCGCTCTCTGACGCGTCTGGCGAGTACGAGTACGTCTTGTTCGAGCGTCAGCGCGAAGGTGGACATTGGAAAGAGACGCAAATCACGACGGGAGGTAAAATCAAGGGTGCCATGGAGTACAGTTCCATCTCTCCGGATAATTCAGCGCTTCTTCTCGCGGATACGAATGGTAACATGAAGCTCGTCAACTTGACCGAGACGGCGGTGAACACGGACAAGTACCGCACCACCATCCCGACTCAAGTGTCGGCAAGGCTGGCGAAACGGGACAAGAATATTCAGGCGAAAGGCGGCGTTAAGGGTGTGCGTAAGTTTGAAACGATGAAAGACGAGGCGCCCAAGTTGGGTACGGATGACGCGCTGAGTGGCGAGCGTCGAGCTGAGCGTCGGCGACAGGCGCGCGCCGCGGCGCGCACGGCGGCGCGAGTCGAGCACCGTCGCAGCTTCCGTCACCTCGCCTCGATCGGGCTTCAACAAGAGAAGGCGGGCAAGGGTCCCGCGTTTGCGCACATCAATGGATTGGCGCAAGTCGAGACCATGTTGACTGGATTCCGTCCGGAGGGCGTGTACGATTTCTCTTGGAGTCCGGACAGCCATTTCATTGCCTTTGCGAAGGATGAGGACAACGATTTCACATCGATCAACGTTTTAAACGTCACCTCGGGTGAAACGCTGAGAATCACGACGCCAAGTTACAACGCACACAGCCCGAAATTCTCGCCGGATGGCTTGTACTTGTACTACTTGAGCGATCAACGAATCGCGTCTTCGGCGAATTCGCCGTATGGAAGCCGCGGCGCCGAGCCCACGTTTGACGGAACGTCGCGATTGATGTGCGTGCCGCTTCGCTCCGGGATGACGTGTCCGTTCTTCATCGGCGATGAGTTGAACGCTGAAGGGAGCGTCTTCGACGCGCAGTTTGGCAGAGTGCTGCCGACGGTTATTTCGATGCACCGCATCGAGCAACGCGCTCAACTGGTTCCGGAACTCCCCGACGCGCGCTACATCGGTTTTGATTTGATTGGAGACGGCAGCGGCGTGCTCTTCAAAATCATCGACTATGATCAAGTCGTCGTCGCCGCGTACAGCATGTACACTCGGAAAATCGTGCCCCTGTATCCCAATCCCAGGGGTGTCGTCGTGAGCGGCGACATGCAAATCTTCACCCTCGTCACCGAGCAAGGGGTGGCGCTCCTGTCGTCCAAGAGCGCGCTTCAACCTGGAATCGGGCAAGAGCAGGTACTCTCGGGAGCGCAACTTTGGAAGTTACCCGACACATTCAGCGTGACGGTGAATCCTCGCGAGGAGTGGTTGCAAATGTACGAAGAGGCAATGCGCAACATGCGAGACGCCTTTTACGATCCCAACTTGCACGGAGTCGATTGGAAATCCGTCACCGACAGGTACCGACCGTTGGTGTACAAAATTTCGTCCAAGAGCGAACTCAAGGATATCTTGTCGCAAGCGTTCGGCGAACTCTCCGCGTTACACGTCTTCGTGCAAGTCAAGTCGGAGGATCCGGTGTTGCCGCTCGGAACGCCGTCCGCCTGCCTGGGCGCCGACTTCAAAACGGTTCCCGAGGGGTTGAAGATTTCGTACATTCACGACAGCTCGGGCATTCTGGACGCCCCGAACTCACCACTGAGTCAAACCTCCGTCAATTCGCACGTGCATTTGCTTCCCGGGGACGTCATCACGAAGATTGACGGCGTCCTCGTCAACTCGACGTCGTTGCCGCTCTCTCAACTGCTTCGCGGCAAGGCTGGCATGCAAGTCTTACTTGAGGTCGTCAAGGCGCCGCGGTCGCCGGAAGAACAACGCGACGAAGAGGATTTGGAAAAGCTCAAAGAGCTTCGTCAGATGCAACAAATGATGGGTGGTGGCTTTGGAATGAGCGAGGCGTCGCTCGGGACGGCGAACGCGAACGACGCGACGCAGTCGAAACCGATTTTAGATCAACACGTCGCCAAGTTGGTTCGCAAGCACAGCAAGAAGATGTCGCTCCTCAACGACGACGACGACACGGGCGCCTTCGGCGCGCTCAACACTGAGGCTGTCGATCTCGGCATGGCTTCTGGAACCATCGATGCGAGTTTGGCTCAAGCCATGCTCAAACGCCTCAAGCCCGAACAGAAGGCGACGGAATTGATCGTCGTCACTCCTCTGACTCTGAAGGATTGCGAGATGCTCCAAGCCGCCGACGTTGTCGTTCAGAGACGCGAATACGTCAGGAACAGAACCAACGACAAGGTTGCGTACGTCTATTTGGAAGACATGGAGCAAATGGGAAAAGGCTCGAGCAACTCGTTTGATGATTTTGCGGCACAATTTTACCCAAACGTACGCAAGAGTGGCTTGATCATCGACGTGCGCAAAAACGCCGGTGGCAACATAGACACGTGGTTATTGGAGCGACTTCGACGCGTCGCGTGGATGTTCGACACCGAGCGCAGCGGCCCCGGCGACACCACCATGCAGTACGCGTTTAGAGGCAAGGTGGTGGTGCTCATCGACGAACAGACGAGCAGCGACGCGGAGATGTTCGCCCTCGGCATCCAACAGTTGGGCATCGGTCCGGTGATCGGCGAGCGCACGTGGGGCGGCGCCATCGGGTACAGCGGTCATCCCGAGCTTCGACTCGTGGACGGTTCGGGTTTCACCATTCCCTCCTACGGACCGTACCTCAAGGATGACTGGGCCATCGAACAAAAGGGCGTCACCCCGGACGCGCGCGTCTCCAATTTACCAGTCTCCACCTTTGAAGGTTCGGACGCGCAGCTCGACGCAGGCATCAACAGAGTCTTGCGCATGATTGAAAACGCCGAACAGACGGATTTCGATCTCCCGACCGCGCCCAAGTACCCCAACCGGGCGTTTGATTCGGCGTCGTGCGCCGCGCGCAAATCCTCCGACAAGCCCAAGCGTTCGCGAGGCGAAGAATGACGAGGCGAAACATACAGACAGACCAACACCGAACGACACCATCAATCAATCAAAACAACACATTCACACACGTAGAATACCAACCATTGTGATTTTAGTTGAAACGAACACGCGAACGGCGCGGCGCGTCTCCGTCCGTCTCCTTCGTCTTCACCCCACTTCTCGACCGACAGACCGTCATGGCGTCTCGAGACGCGATCGCCCCGTCCCCTCCCGACGAAACCCCCGTCGTCGCCATAGACGTCGAGTGCGTCGCCACCGGCACGACGCACAACGATCGCGCCGTCGCCCAGATCGCCATCGTCGACGCTCGCACCGAGCGCGTCGTGCTCAACGTGTACGTCAAGCCGACGCTTCCGGTGACGAGTTATCTCACCCCGCTCACGGGAATCACGGAGGCGCTGCTCGACGAGCGCGGGGTGAGTTTTGACGAGGCGTTGGGCATGGTGCGCGCGTCGCTCTCGCCCGCGCACGTCGTCGTGGGACAGGGCGTGCTCAAGGATGTGCAGGATTGGTTGCGACTCGAGCGCGGGACGGATTACGGCGATTTGATCGATTTAGCGGGGATATGGCGGGTGTGGAACGATAGGTTCAAGTCATGGAGCGTGTTTTCGCAGGATCATCTCGTGCGCACGCTGTTGGGGACGTCGGTGGAGGATGCCCACGACGCCGTCGGCGACTGCGTGAAGAGCTCGCGGGCGTGGCTCTTGTACGAACGCGTCAAACACTCGCCGGAGGAGCTCGCGGCGGCGCGCGCGAAATTACTCGCCGTGACGCCGGAACCCAGTTTCGCCAAGAGGTTTCCCTCGTTCGAGGGCGTGTGTCAGGGGAATCGTCGCACGTGCTCGTGCGGGGCGCCGTTTTTTAGCTAGTCGTTCGAGCGCCGTAGCCGTCGCCGTAGTAGTTTATTTTGTTTTTAATCGCAGTTACAGTTTACGTTTACAGTCTACTTGACCTCCCCGACGGGCGTGTCGTCGGGAACGACGCTGATGAGGAGACGACTTCTATGCGCGGGAAGTTGTTCCACCTCCACCTGCACCGTGAGTCTGTCGAACACCTTGTACGATTTCCCGCGGTGAGACACCGTCATCGCGTCTTCGTCGAGCGTCGTCGCGCCCGCGTCTGCGGCGAATAAAACGGGTCCCTCTATGCCAAATTTAGGAACGAAAACGACTAAACCGTTCGCTCGAACCTTGAAGACGCGCGCCTCGGCGATAATCTTACGCTTTCGAAAAAAGACCAACGTGTGAAGCTCCACCGACGCTCGACCGGCTTGCTGAGAATTGCGATGGCGAACGTTGCACACGTCGGCGATGGACTTGACTCGATCGGAATCTTCGAGAGATTTGTGTCGCGGGCACAAGCCGATCGCCGCGCTCAAGAGTCTGTGCACGATGACATCGGCGTATCGACGAATGGGTGAGGTAAAATGCGTGTACAGGGGCATCGCCAAACCGTAGTGCATGCGCTCGGGACCGGCGTATTGGCCAGAGCTGCAATACACGGCTTGAGACATGCACCGCGTCGCCTGCAGGCGCAACAGCGTGTTGAAATAGGCGTCTTCTGGACGAACGGCAGCGTCGAGACTCGTGGCCAACGTGCGGTTCGATTGCGAGTCAATCTCGACGCCGCACGCCTTAGCCGCTTTGAGCAAGGGTTCAAACATTTTCTGCTCTGGAATGGGATGCCGTCTCAACATCGCCGCGGCGGGATACGCCTCGAGGATGCGCTCGGCGGTGCTGACGTTGGCGAGCAACATCATCTCTTCGACCATTTGATTCGTCTCACGAGTGACGTACATGCCCACGTCGAGCGGATCGCTCGATTGTTGGTCCATCTCGAAACGCACCTCGGGCGACGCGAGCGTCAACGCTCCGTTGTCCATGCGCCGTTTGCGCAACTTTCTGGCAATGTCTCGCAAACGTCTCAGACTTAGGGCTAATTCATCCGTCTTCGTTGGGTCATCTATCATCGTTTGCGCTTGCTCATACGTCATCGCCGCCGCGCTCTTGATGACGCTCTTCGTGAAACGCGGCTTGACGTTTTCATCCGGTAACATTGTGGATTTGTCGACAATCCAAAACGCCGAAAACGCCAAGCGCTCCTGTCCACCGACCAAGGAACATATGTCGGTCGTGAGCGCGCTCGGGAGCATGTCTAATCTTCTCTGCACTAAGTACGTCGTCGTGCCCCGACGCGCCGCCTCTTCGTCCATGGCGGTGTCCGGAAACAAAAACGACGTCACGTCGGCGATGTGAACGCCGACTTCAATTCTACCGTCGTCGAGTTCCCTCGCGCTCAGCGCGTCGTCGATGTCCTTGCACCCGGGTGGATCGACGCTACACACCAACAGCTCGCGCAGGTCTTCGCGTCCGGGCTCTCGAAGGTGATCCTCGGTGACTTTCCACGGAAGCGCGGGCACGCACGCGTACACAGCGGGCGCGAAGGGTCGATCGTCGACGTCGTTCTCCAACAACAGCGCCTGCGTCTCGGCGTCGACGCTCCCGATCAACCCGAGCGATTTCACGTAGTGTCCCTCCGGATACATGCTGTCGACGGGCCAATCGTCGATGACGACGACTATGCGCTGATCGAGTAAGCCCTCGAGCTGTCGCGTCTGAATGCGAATCTTCGGAAACCGCCTGTCGCTGGGAACGCACAACACGCGCGAGGCGAATCCGCCGCTCGCAGCCTTGGGACCGGCGCCGTCTTTGCCCATGTCGATCGACGCCGCGTATCCACGCTCGCGCCAGTTTCGACGAATGACCCCGACGACTTTACCGGTGGGAACGACGCCGGATGCCGCGGTGGCGTCCGTCTCCTCCGCCGTCTGAGGCGCCAAACCGCCGGGACCGTCCGCACTCTTGGAAGACTCCGTCTCTTCGTCGTGCTCCTCCGTCACCGTCTCCGACACAATCTTCGATCCCGGGCGCAACCACTCCGATTCCGGAAGAATCTCCACCGCGACTAAATCGCCGTCGATGGCTCGATTCATCGCCGCGCGTCCGCTCAACAACACGGAGTCCCCCGTCGCCTCGTTCAACACGTGCGCCTCGAACGGGTTATACCGAGACGTGCGAAGCCCACCTTTGATGAACTTACCCGTCGCCAATCCATCTTTCACCGCGTTGGCGTCGAGATACTCGGTGAACACACCGCTCGCCGTCGACGACGACGCGCCGCCCTTGGTTCGTTTGGACGCGCGTTCGTCTGGAATCTCCGCGCCGCCGCCGGGCACGACCAAATCCATCAAACTCGCCTCGTTCGAGATCGATCCGATCCATTCCGCCACGCTCATCACATCTATTCCCTCCTCTGTCGCTTTTCTCGCGTTCCCGCGATCGTTCGTCACCAACGCCACCCGTTCGCACGCCGTCGGCGGAACGACGCGTCTATAAAACGCCGCCGCGAGGCGAATCGCCCTATCGTTCCTATCGTTCGCGCTCTCCCCCGCCACCTCCTCCGCGTACGTCTCCGCGTGATTTTCATTACTAAACACGTAAAACCTCTTCGACGCATCCTTACACAGCGCTCGCAATCGCTCGTAACTCGTCGCGCTCCGCCGCCGCGTCTCCTCCATCACCGTCGCGCACACCACCACGTCCGTCACCCTCGCATCCGCCAGGGCGTCCATCTGATGCAACGCGACGTTGGAATCGATCAACACGATCGTGCGCTCATTTTTCTCCCCTCGTCCCGTCGGTCGCAATCGATTCGACGTCGCCGACGGCGGTCCTCGATACCGCGCCTCCACCGCCTCGTGGTCGTAACCGACGTACACGTCGTCGCGCAGGTACCGCTCGCGACGCACTTTTTGCACGCCGCGACCGCGTTTGGCGGTCTTGACAAAGGTTTTATTCGCCCGCCGCATCGCGGTCGTCCCCGTCCGACGCTCGTCTCCCGCGCGTCGCGTCCCCGTGTGTCGTCTCCGAGCAATCGCCTTTTCGCCCGGTCGGGGACACAGAGGGACTCACGACGAGTCGTGACTCAAGAAACGGACCGGCGGCGGGATGTGGGTGACCCTCGGCCTTGACGTCGAAAATGAGAAAAAATCGTCCTCGGGACGTCACCGAGCGACGCGTCGACGAGCGACATGGCGAGCGCGAGCGCGCGCGAGAGCGTGAAACAGTTCGTCACGTACCTGTACAGACACGTGCGCGAGAAGAATGGTGCGCGATCGATCGAACGATGAGGGAACGCGACGTGGGATCTCGAGGGATGCGGCTGAGGTTTTGTGTCACGAGCGAGACGCGAGGGAGGCTGTGCGAGGACGGAGGCGAGAGAGGACGCGCGAGGCGCGCGACGGGTGACGAGAAGATGTGTGGGACGATGGACTGACGACAGTTTCGCGCGATGTGCGTCGAATCGAATGAACAGTGTACGAGACGCTCACCATGTACGAGCGGTCGTTTCCGGCGATCGGCGAACGCTTCTTCAAGCGAAGCGCGTGGCCGACGCCGGAGGAGGTGAGCGCGCACGCGAACGGTGATGCGACGTTTAAAATGCTATATGGAGAGATGTACTATCGACACTTGCATCAGGCGACGACGCCGACGGCGGAGGAACGACGGGGGGCGTGGGAAAACTACGCGGCGCTCTTCGAGGCGTTAGCGACGGGAGAGGCGAACATGCAGTTGCCCAACCTGTGGTTGTACGACATGGTGGACGAATTCGTGTACCAATACCAATCGTTCGCGCAGTTCAAGGGAAGCCCGAAGCGCACGCCGGAGGAGGTGAGCGCGATCAAGGCACTCGACGCCAAGGTTTGGAATCAAGCCGGCGTGGTGAGTCTGTTGAAATTGTTGGTGGAGAAGAGCGGCATCGTGCAGGTGCTCGCGCGCGAGCGCGCGGGTGAAATTTCCTTCGCGGCGAACGAGGGGTACTCTGCGACGTCAAGCAACGTCTTGCCGACGCTCGGTTATTGCGCTCAAATCGGTCTCTGCCGCTTGCACGTGCTCGCGGGCGAGTACGAAGACGCTCTCGCGGCGCTCGACGCCATCGATTTGGACAAGGATGGCTTGTTCAAGAAGATTTCGGGTGCGTACGTCACGACGGCGTACCACGCCGGGTTCTCTTACTTCATGCTCGGTCGATACACGGACGCCATCCGTCACTTGAACGAGGGCATTCAATACATCGACCGTCTCAAGTTTGGCGCCGCGCGCCCCCACGCGTTGCCGCTCTTGCTGAAGAGACAAGATCAAATGTACGCGTTGACGGCCATCATCATGGCGCTCGTCCCGGGACAACAGCACTCGGTGGATGAATCCGTTTCGTTGGGCTTGCACCAAAAGTATAGCGCCAAGATGAACCGCATGGCGGAGGGAAGCGTTGCGGTTTTCGACGAGCTTTTCTCGTACTGCTGCCCCAAATTCATCGGAGACGGCGATAACCAGAGCGCATACACCGCGCAGTACACGGCTTTCCTCGAGGTGGTCGCGGCGCACGCCATCATTCCGAAGCTTCGGGGATACTTTGAAATGTACGCCTCCATCAAGGTGGATAAGCTCGCAGCCCTCCTCGAGGTGTCCGTGGACGATTTGAAGGCGAGCTTCAAGGCGTTCGAAGAGGGTTACACGGTGAAGGAGTGGCGCGGAGGTGCGAGCGCGTTGGACGGTGAGAGCACGTATTGCGGTGATATGCGTATCGTTTTAGAGGGTGATGTGGTCAGAACGGAGGAGGTGAAGAGAGCAAAGAGCGCCAAGGAGTTCCTCAGTCGCGTGAACAAAAAGTTGGAAACGTCGCTCGAGGACTTAGCGTCGGCGAAGCCATTGCTCCTGAAGACATCAGCCTTCGTCGGCTAAACCTAGAACAACGTGTGTGTGATATTGATGATGCTTAATTACAAATAAAAGCGCGACGCTCGCTCGCTCGCCGACCCGCGCTTTACGTTTTCCTTTGTATCAACGCTCTGTTTTGTTCTTGACCTACACAACAATGCAACGAATATACAATGCTCTGTTTCCTTTTGTTCCACATGATAATTCAACATGGTGATTCTCTTACTTACCGAAACCCGGCGGGGGCCCGCGGCGAGGCGCGGGAAGCGACCCGTTCGTCTTGACGTCCCCGTTCGGACTTTGCTGACTCGCGACGCGCACATTCGCGCCCGGTAACAGCGTACGAAGAAGTGACTCTCCCTCCTGGAGACCCGTCGCACCGTGTGGAACCGGGCACTGACCCGGAGATTGGGCTTCAAGCGCGAAACCGAATCGAGAAGCGCGCGGTTGCTCCGCCGGCGACGCCGGTTGCGACGCGCCGGCGTGCTCGCGAAGAACGGCGCTTGGATCGAAATCGAGGCTCGAATTGAAAGCATCCGTGAAGAGTGCGTCGGGGAAAGAATCACCCACCGAGACCGCCGCCGCCTGCACGGTCTCCACGCTCACCGGCACCGTGGATTGCGGTGCGGGATGAGCGGGCACCGTAACGCCCGCAATCTTACGCGGCTGCGGCAACGCGAAACCATTCTTCGTCTTCGGCGCGGCAGACGGCGACCCGGAATTGGACGCGCTGCTCGGCGCGCTCGCCTTCGAGCCGGATCCCGAGGTTGGACCTCCGAAAACTCCCAACGAGCTCACGTTCGCCGCCTGTCCCCAACCTCCCGCGCCGGGCCGCACCGGGCACACCCCGGCGGTTCTCGGCGTCGGCACGCGCGGCGCCGGAATGGACGGCTTCACCGCCTGTGTGGCCGTCTCCGGCGGAGGTACCGACGGCAACGGCGCGCGCATCGGCGGCGGCGGTCCAGACGGCGGCGGAGGCGCCGCCGCCGCCGCCGGTGCGGCTTTGCCACCGTCGCTCCCTAGACTCGGCCAGGCGCTCGCCACCGGCACGCCGACGCCGATGGCATTCGGCGGTGGCGGTCCCGACGGCGGCGGCGGCGTCGACATCCTCGGAGGAGGTACGCGTATGGCCGCCGTCAACGGCGCCGGAATAGAACTTAAGCTAGAAGTTCGCTCCAAGGTTGGGGCTCGCTCCGTCGTCAACGTCCCTGACGCGGCTCTCGTCGCCTCTTGAAAACTCTGATGCTTGGTCCCTTGACCCTTGGAACCGTAGTGCGCCAGCATCTCCTCCTTGGTGAAAGAATCGTTATCTCGCCCTATGTCGTGTAAATACAAGCAATCCGGATTGTTGCACGGTTGATACTTGAGGAACGCGTTGCAATACTTTGTCGTTCCGAAGCACGCCCTCAAAATCCTACCGTCCAACGGAGTCCCATCCACGTGTTGAATGCACTGCATCGCGTCACCCTCCTCGTAAAACGTCACGTACGCGCTCCCCGTATTTTCCGCATCCCTACCCGCGTACGTGGAACTTCCGTTACGATTGACCGACACCTGAAGTTTGAGAATCTTCCCATACTTGCCGAAAAAATCATTCTTTCGCAACACCTCCTCCTTACAACACCTCGAACTCAATCCGACGACGTACACCAAATTTCGCTGTATCACTCGCACGTTCTGTAAATGTTTTCTAGAGCTCGCGCTCGACCCACCGCCCGCTTTACCGCTCACCGCGCCTCCGACGCCGCCCTCTCGCGTCCCCGCGGCCCTCGCCTCTCGCTTCTTCTGCTTTTGCGCCGCCAGCTCCTCCTCCGGCACCTCATCGAACGTGATCGCCTCCTCGTCGTACTCGGTGCGACACGCGGGGCACTTCCCTTTCGCATCGTCTTTACTCGCCAGTTCCATCAATTGATGCCAACACCACGCGCAGATCTGATACCCGCATCGACACGGCCTGAACCTTCGATCCGTCGCATCCATCTCGTTGCAACACAGCGGGCACAGCTCCATCGTCTCCGCCCCGCGCGCGTCGTGCGCGACGTCAGAGGACGACATGTCCCCTCTCGCCCCTCTCTCCGCGACGACCGCGGTCGTCGGCGAGCGTGCGTCGACGTCCTCGACCGACCGCCGCCCCGCCCCGGGCGCGTTCTCGCGCGCGCGTCCCGCGCGTTCTCGCGCGCGCCGCGGTGGAGTCGGCGGTGGAGTCGGCGGTGGAGTCGGCGCCTCGTCCTCGCTCTCGCTCTCGCGTCGTCCCGTCGCCCGGTCGACGCCGCACGCTCGCGCGCGCGAGCCTGGCGTGTCGAAAAGGGGCTCCTCTTCGCAGAGGAGGATGTGGAGTGGGTCGAGCGGGTCGAGTCATGAATCGTCGCATCGCGTCGCGCGTACGGGACGGGAGCGCGACCGGGACGATCGGGGCGTCGCGCGAGCGCGAACGACGTGCGCGTGTGTTCGTGACGATTACATCGTCGCTTACTTTCTATGGAAATCCTCGACGACGGCGACGCACGCGCGCGATGGGACGTCGGCTTCGGCGGGGACGTTTTCGCCGGCGTAGGAGACGCTCGGGAGGATTTCGCAGCGCGGCGGATCTCGGCGACCAGATTTCGGGTCTCGCGCCACCTTGCCGCCGGCGTCGGTGATCCAACGCGCGTGAAGTCGTAAGATGAGGTCTCTCGCGGTGTCTGGAGAGTCTTTTCCGGCGCCTTCGGCGTTTTTCACCGGGGCAAAGTCTCGCTCGCGGTCGCCCTGGACGACGCAGACCGAGTCGGCGTACTTGTACGTGTCAAAGATGAAGGCTTCGAGTTTGATCCCGTTCGGCGCGGTCGGCGAAACGGTTTCGCCCGTGTCGACGTCCAAGTAGGGAATCTTTTTTCTCGCGATGTGATGCGGGAGCTTGATGTCCAGACAACACCTGGATAAAAAGTCGAACGAGTAGTAGTGCAACGCGATGTTGGCGGCGTTAAACTTGAGTTCGCCCGTTTTCTTATCCTTGGCCGTGGCGAGAGACTCGGGAATCTCGCTGTACTCGACGACGTGATACTCTTTCTTACCCGTCGTCTCATTGAGTCGAGTCGCGAACACGCCCACGGGTTCGGTCGGGTACGCCTTGGCGATCACCTTGGCGCCCGCCTCGCACTTTTGCTCCACGCAACATCCGACAAAGGTGGGATCACCCACTTGTACGAGCGCGTTATCGACGCAATACGCGTACACGTGTTCAATTTTACGCCTCCTCATGTCGGCGATAACGCCCTCGCGCGCCAACGCGGCGTAAATACCACCGTTTCCGTCCGGCGCCTCGGACACCTCGTCGAAACTCTTCAAGATGATTTCCCCATCCTCGGTGAAGCACGGCAGCGTCCCTTGCTTGAAAAAAATCACATCTCGGGCGTCGAGACCGAAATACTCGTGCGATTTAAAAAATGCCACCGTCGCGTCGTGCGTGAACGGCGACGTCATGACGTACCACACGGGAGGCTTCGCCCCCGCCAGCTCGCCGAGTTTCGCCAGACGCGCGCCCTGCAACTCGAATAACGATTTCCCGCTCGGCAGACCGATGTCGTACATCCCCTTCGGATTACTCGACCCCAATCGCGTCCCCTGGCCTCCCGCCAGGAGCACCACCGCGAGTTTCCCCTCTCGCACGACCGACGTCCCGATCGCTCGCCATCGCTCGGCGTCGTCGCTCCCCGGGACGATCTCGAAATCCGCCTTGACGGGTTCCAAGACGCCCGACGTCGACGCCGACGCCTCCTCTTTACTTCGCGCGAACACGTCCACCGCGCGCTCGGCCTCGACCGCGCGCAGGGCGGCGGAGAGCGTCGCCGCGCGCGAGGGATCCGTCGTCGACCCGCACGCGTCGAGCGCGCGCAAGATGGTGCGTTGGGGCGTTCCGGGAAGCGCCTCGTACCTCGCGCGCGTCGCGCGCGCGGACGGTGCGCTCTTACTCCCCGCGCACCCCATGATTGGACGAACGACGCGCGCGGTCGCCGAGATGATGGCGCGCGCGCGGTCGTGTGCGGAACGAATCGGGTCTGGTGGACGGCGCGTTCATTATTCATCTCTTCTTTGTATTTTTATTCAGTCGCGATGCGCGCGAACGATGCGAGAAACGGATAGATTCCGGGGTTCGACTCGAGCGAGGACGCGTCTTGACGACGACGACGACGACGACGACGACTCTCAGTCCTTCTTGTCCATCCACGCCTTGACGAGCGCGGCGGTCAACGCGGTGCACACCGACGCGTTGGCGATCAACCACGGCGTATTGAAGTCATCCTTTTGGTTCACGAACTCGGGGATCGCAAGACCCCAGGAGATCGCGGCGCCCGCGAGTTGATTCTTCGTCACCTCGCCGTCGAGCGCGCACGCGAGCTGAAGCGCGCCGGTGCCGAGCATGACTTGTCCCATCCAGTTGGCTTGCACCGTGTCGTGCTTGTTGCGTTCGCCCTCCTTCCAATACAATTTGGAGATGGGCTTGCCGAGGAATCGCATCTGCGCCCCGTAGGAGAGCTGCGCGCGCGCGGGTCACAAAACAACGATCGCGTCAGTCGCGCGGTCGCGCATTATTCTCTCAATCGCGCATTATTCTCTCGATCGCGCATTATTCTCTCAATCGCGCATTCGTCGCGCGCGCGAACGCGGAGACGCACCGCGCCCATGCCGGAGACCATCATGAGTTTATCGACGGGCATGTTTCGTGTGTTCGCGGTCGGTCGTTTGTTCGCGGTACGGCGTCGGCGTCGGTGTGTGACGATTGATCCAACAACCAACATCCACGCTTTTCCCCAACCGTCGCGTCCCCGCGCGTGTCCTCGTCACACACAGGTAGGTACGCATCTATCTCCCCATATTCATGATTTCAATACGTACCGATCATCCGAGAGATGGTCATATGACCATCTCGGGGATCTCGTACTGGAGCGTGAAAACCGCGATGAAACGTAACACTGGCGTCGGTGCCGAGAGCCCGGTCGAACGGTCCTCGCGAGCGCGCCGATGGATGGGTGTGAACTTCAAACGTCACTCCTCGGACGCCGCGACTCGACGCGACGCGCGAACGATGGCGCCGAAGACGACGACGAAGAGACCGTTGAAGACGTCGAATGGACCGTCCGCGAAGAGACCGGCGAAGAAACCGGCGGAGAAATCCGCGATGGTGGATGAGGATGCGCGCACGTTCGATGCGAATGGGGCGTGCGCGTTCCCTCTGGAGGCGTTGTCGCGAGAGAACGTCGAGCTCGCGAAGGTGTACGAGACGCTTCTTCGGCGCGAACGAGAGATGGAGGTCATCATGGGGTAGCTCGATCCCGCCGGTGAACCGTCGCCGTTTATCTCGATAAACGGTGTGGAGATGGACGCGCCCGTGATGAGCGACGCGCCGGGCGCGCCGTGCGGCTTGCACAGCGAGTGTTTCTGGATGTTCGTCATGCGATTGGTCGGCGCGTGCACCAGCGGTAGTGTGAGTGGTGATGCGCACCGTTTATCTATGGTTTTGCAGGCGGCGCTGAGCGATGTGAAGAAAGCGAAGAAGACGTGGAAGAAATATTTCGACAAGATGTTGGCGCTGACGATGGTCATCGACGAGTCCGACTTTGAGATCGACATGTACATCGACCGCGGGTTCGCTCCGACGGCATTTTTTGCCAATCTCGCGTCATTATGGCGCGAAATACTGTCAGACGACGGACGCAAAAACTTGAAGGCGGCGGGAGTCGCCGACAAACGTGTGCGCGGCGCCGAGACGTGGTGCGCAGCGCTGAAACAAAAACTTGAGTCCGGTGACTCCGACGGTCCAATGATCAAGTTCGATTACGCGCCGAAGACGACGACGTCCAAAGGAAAGAAGCGATGAGCGAGACGCCATCGCTCGCGTGGCGCCCGACCGCGCCTCGCGTCTTCTACATGTATCACGTATCCATGCATACCAGTACTTCTCATGTCATATATACCATATGTCCGATATACATTCACATGCACATGCCCATAGTCGAGCATCAAACGCCCCATCGATCCACCGCACCGCACCTGCACCATCGATCGACCTCGCGCGGTGGGTCGCGCGCCCGACACGCCTCTTCGACGCTCGTCGCGATGATCTCTCACGTCCAAGCCTCCGACGATTTCTTGTGGCAAGTCACCAAGAAGCACACGTGCTTCACGCGCGTGTCCACGTCCGGCCACGGCGCGCGATTCAGCGCCGAGCCGGGTAACGTGACCGCGGAGGTGTCCTTCAAGGCGAGCGGGTTGGCGAACTCGAAGACGATCGATATTCAAGAGCTCGAGGGCGCGAAGCGACCGGCGTCGACGTGCAACGGGAAGAAATTGGCGGGGACGTTCCACTCTCAAGCGGGAGAGGTCAAGGCGTGCGCCGCGGCGACGCGTCCGGACTTGGCGGTGCGTGAGGAATCGTTTAGGGTTTTCGAGAGGGCGAGCGACGCGCGGGGGAGCCCAAGGAGGGCGGTTGTTGGACGCTCTGAGGGAATCATCGCGTGTGGGTGATGGTTTGAACGTCTTTTGCGACGCGTGGGGGTGTTCGACCGCGGATTGGAGCGTTTGATGTCGCGACGCGCGAGGCGGAGGCGCGTCTCGGGAGGTTGAGGGCGACGACGAGGGACGCTGGACTGACGCTCAAACTGTTTCGTTTTATGTCTCCTTCGCAGGCCAAGGCTCTCGCTCGCGTGAGCAACATTCACAAGGCTGGTAGAGTGAAGGCGGCTTCCGCGTAAACGCGATGGCGATAGAGTCTGCGCGACGCACCCGTCTCGGCGCGCGCGCGTAGGCGTCCCGACGTCTCGACGTACTAGCGGTTGAAATGTTTAACGACGCGCGGTGAGGCCGCGAAACCAAAACGATTATCATGTATTACACGCGCGGACTTTCGTTTCGCGCTTCGCGTCGGTAATTGGCGCGCACTCCCCCCTCTCTCTCTCTTTCTCCCCGTCGCGCGTCCAGTGGAGTCGCCTCGCATTCAATGGGCGCACGCCTTATCGCGTCGCGCGCGTCGTCTCCGCGAACGCCGGGAACGCGAGCGCGCACGATGACGCGAGACGAAAATGTCGCATCCGAGATGCACCGCGCGCCGTCGAGGCAAGAGCTCGAGGATGCGGCGCACGAGAAGGAGCTCGCCGAGAAGATAGCCGCCATGAACGTCGCGCAGCGTTTGCACCACAGGCTCGGCTTCTCGGACACGTTCTTGAGCGGACCGAAGTACGCGAAAGAATCGTACGAGTATTACCGAGCCAACCCGATGAAACTCAAGGCGGAGATTCTGAGCGGGTTGACGGTGGCGGTGGCGCAAGTGCCCGAGTCGGTGGCGTTTTCCTTTGTCGCGTTGGTGGACCCGGTGGTGGGGTTGTACGCCACCTTCTTCATGGGAATCATCACGGCTCTGATCGGTGGGCGACCGGGGATGGTGAGCGGCGCAGCGGGGGCGATGGCGGTGGTGGCTGTGCGAATCATGGAACCGAACGGGTTGCTGCCGCAGAAGACGTTGCTCGACTGGGGCGAAATCGCGTCGTGCACGGGAGCGACGGCTGGATGTCAGAGTTTGAGACATCAGGCGTACAACGCACGATTGGAGTGGTTATTCATGATTATGATTTTGTGTGGTTTACTGCAGATCGCGCTCGGTGTCTGCCAGGCTGGACGTTTGATGCGTCTCATTCCGCAGACGGTGATGACTGGTTTCGTCAACGGTTTGGCCATCATCATCTTCAAGGCGCAGTTGGAGGTGTTCCAAGAGAAGGATTGGAGCAAAGCGTTTAACCTTTTTGACGCCAACCGGGACGGGATGATCAGCACGGCTGAGGTGAGCTCCGTGTTCGCCGCGGAACTTCCAGATTTGTCGTCGAGCGATTTGAGCGCCTATGTGCAGACGCTCGTCGCGCAGGTCGATACCGACTCTAGCGGAACCATCTCGCTCGCGGAGTTCTCGGCGAACAAGGAACACGCCATTCACGGAGGTTACGAGGACTCTTTGAAGTGGCGAACGCTCGACCAAGGCGTGACCTGGATCATGTTGTTTTACGTCTTCACCTCCATGGCCATCGTGCACTACTTGCCGAAATACACCAAGGTACTCCCGTCCTCTCTCGTGGCGATTCTTTGGTGCTTGTTCTTGGAACACGCCATCAATCGCCCCGGTATCAAATCGAACACGCCCGTCGTGCGCGATGCGGCGCCGGTCAAGGTTTCGTTCCCGCTGTACCACACGCCCAACGTCAACCTCACGGGCAAATCCTTCATGCACGTCATCGGAATCACATTCTCTCTCGCCGCGGTCGGTCTCATCGAGTCCGTGCTCACGCTTCAGTGCGTCGACGAGATTCTCGACGACACCTCGGACGCCACCGGTCGATTCACGCAAGAGTGCATCGCCCAAGGCGTGGCGAACACGATGTCGGGTATGTTCAAGGCGATGGGGGGCGACGCGATGATCGGCCAATCTCAAATCAACGTCAAATCCGGCGGTGTCGGCCGTTTATCCACCGGTTTCGCCTCCATCATGTTCCTCATTTTCATCGTCGCCGCGTCCAAGGTGATCGAACTCATTCCCCTCGCCGCCTTGACTGGAGTGCTCTTCATGATTGTCATTTACACGTTTGACTGGACGTGCCTGCCGCTCATGTCTGGCGATCTCAAGGGCTTGATCATCGGACGCAAGGAGGACGGCTCGCGCGAAGATTACGCCGGACGAAGATTGCGAAGGTTCTGGTTCGACACGAACGACCGAATTCGATGGAAGGACTCGGCTATCATCATCATCGTCACCGTCGTGACGGAGAGAACCAACCTCGCCATTGCCGTCGGCGTCGGCGTCGTCGTCTCTTGCTTGTTCTACGCCTGGGATAACTCGAGTGGGTCGCTCAAGGTGATGCGACGAGAAGAAGAGGTGTTCGGGTGCGAGAAGGGCACGACTCGCGTCGCGTATGACGTCTCCGGTGAGCTCTTCTTTGGCACGGATCGCGAGTTCAGCAACGCGTTCCGCATGAGCCCGGATCCGAAGGACGTCGTCATCTACCTCGACAAGTGCAAGATTCGCGACTACTCCTCCCTCGCCGCCATCAACTCCCTCTACACTCGTTACGCCGACGTCGGCAAGACGATTCGAGTGCACAACACCGATCCGGATAACCGCGCCCTCATCGACTTGCTCGGCGAGAAATTCCTTCCCCAAATTCTCGACGACGATTTGAGCGTCTCCGGCGTCTCCCACGTCGTCATCTCCCTCGCCCACGCCAAGCGAACCGGATCCATGGAATCGTTCGAGGACAGTTAGCCGTTCACCGACCCCCTCACGCGCGCATTCGCGTCGAGCTCGAGCTCGTACGACGTCACGAAAAATTCACTTGTAGTAACAAACTGTTGTTGGCCACGTCTTGATCGATGACGACACACGCGCGCGCGACGTCTCGACGCGATCGCGTGCGTCGCCATGTTCGCCACGCGCGCGACCGCGACGATCGGCGCCGCCTCCGTCGCCCTCGCGTGCGCGCTCCCCGACCCGTTCGCGCGCGCCGAGTCCGCGACCAAGACGTCAACGACCCACCGTCTTTCGCACGACGCCGCGTCGCGCACGCGATGGAACGCGCGTTGGGACGACCGCGAGACGACGTCAGACGTCACGCGCGTGCTCTGGCTCGTCAGGCACGGACAAGCGACGGAGGAAAAACCCGGAGAAGACGATGGGACGCGACGGCTCACCGACTTGGGCCGAGCGCAGGCGGCGGCGACGGCGCGGCGACTCGGCGAACTCGTGCGCGGTCGACGCGTGCATAAGATGACGCACAGCACGATGGCGCGTGCCGAAGAGACGGCGGATATCATCGCGGCGCGCGCGTTTCCAAACGTGCGGCGCGAAGAGAGCGATCTTTTACGAGAGGGCGCGCCGCCGAGGCCCGAGCCGGATACGTGGCGACAAGCGGAAGAAACGCACGCGAAGGACGCGCCGAGACTCGAATCCGCGTTTCGATCGATCTTTCATCGCGTGTCGACGACCGAAGAAAAAGGTGAACCGCGAGACGGTGAACCGCGCGACCGCGAGCGACACGAAATCGTCGTGTGTCACGCCAACGTCGTGCGATATTTCATCCTCCGCGCGGCGCAACTCCCGCCCGACGCGTGGTTGCGTTTCGGTCTATACAACGCCAGCGTCACTCGAGTGGAGATTCGACCGGACGGCGGCGTGTCAATTCGATGCGTGGGCGACGCCGGCCACCTCTCGCCCGAGCAACTCACCCACAATTAGCGATAGAGACGGCGCGCGCGAGCGTCCGTCGCCGACAACCCTATACCCTCAACGACCCATGCGTCCCCATCCGCACACCGCACACCGCGTCTCGCCTCGCGCGCTCCCTCGACGCGTCGCACCGTTCGAGCGCGATGAGTGAATTCGCCCCTCCGTCGTACACCGGCGATCCCAACATGGCGCGCTGCGCCGAGGATTACTTCAAGCTCGGCTTTTGGGGCTTGCAGATCGGTCTCGCCTTTCACGCCGTCGGCGGCGCGCGATTCGCGCGTCTCGCCCCCGGCACGAGCGGCGACACCGCGCTCGCGTTGAGCGAGGAGATCGCCAACCGACGTCGCGAGCGCGCCGGCAAGGGGCGCAAGACGGTGGCGCAGATCGGAGATAGGGTTGGGAACGCGTACCAGACGCGCGCGCTGGACCTTCGTCGACAAAACATGATGTGAGGCGACGACGCGACGCTTTGCCATTGTAATTCATTCATTCACGAGTATAGCACCATATATCTTTTTCGCATCCAGTACAGTCTGTTCTCGTCGTCGTCTCTTCTCGTCTTTTCTCGTCCTTTCGCGACTCTGCCGAGACTGTCGCGAACACATTCACGACGCGGGACAGCGCGACGCGCGCCCGGCGCGCGTCATGACGGCTCGCGAACCGGTGGATTCAGACGCGCGCGTCGTGAGGCTCGGTCCGAGACTTCCTCCCGGCGCGCGCGTGCGCGTGCGTTCCCTCTCGTCGCCGAACAAGTCGTCTTCATCTTCACCAGAAGACGACCGAGAAGAAGACCGAGACGAAGAAAACGACGACGACGACGACGTCCCGACGCTCGCCGCCGACGCGACGCGTTCGCCTCGATGCGACGACATCGTCACGTTCATCAATCACGGGTGGATCGCCGTGCGTCCACACACGAACGAGGTGGTGCTGGACGCGACGACGGGCCTGGGCGCGAATCCGTCGCGTCGTCCCGAGACGGTGACCTTTGCGTGCGACGCGACGACGGGACGCGGTGGTGTCGTCGTCGACGGCGACGCGCTCGACGTCGAGGTGTGTCCGGGGATCGAGGCGGCGATCATGACGATGATGCCGGGGGAGCGGTGCGCGATCGCGGTGCCGGAGAGCGGGGCGCCGTTCGCGGCGAGACCCGAGGCGGCGCCGGCGGGGACGCGGGTCGAGCGCGTCGTCGAGTTGGTGTCGTTTCGTCCGGCGGATCGACCGACGGCGTGTGATGACGCGAGAACGACGAAGGCGTGGGTGGAGCGCGTGCGCGAGGAGGCGAACGCGTTGTTCGCGCGAGGTGAGGAGGAGAACGGGTACGCGCGCGCGTTGAGGCGGTACGAGGACGCGGCGGCGGCGTTGGAGCGATGGTCGATGAGTGCGGCGAGCGCGTCGGCGTCGAGAGAGGACGTGAGCGAGGTTCGCGAGCTCATGGTGAAGATACACGTCAACGCGAGCCTCGCGCTGGCCAAGATGCGTCGGCACGCTGAGTCCATCGCGCACTGCGACGCGGCGTTGGAACTCGACGCGACGGCGGTCAAAGCGCTGTACCGAAGAGCCGTGGCGCTCGAAGCCTTGGGAAGAGACGAGGCGGCGTTGGCGAGTTTACGGGATGCGTTGGAATTGAGCAAAGAGCGTTCCATTCGCGAGGCGTTCGTTCGCGTGCGTCGACGACTCAACGAGGCGCCGACGCGAGAGACGCGAGAGGTGTTCGAGCGCATGGTGCAGACGGAGGAGACGCCGGCGCCGCCGAAACCGGCGCCGAGTCTCGGCGCTCGCGCGGTGCTCGTGTGTCGAGAGCGCCCGCTGTTGGCGAGCGCGGTGGCCGTCGGCGCGATCGCGGCAGTTTGCATATATTTTAGAGAACGACGAGGCGGCGATGGAAATCGTCGAATCGCCGAGTAGACGCGCGCTTGTTACAACAGTCAATCAATCAATGTCAATCATTCATTCGCGCGCGCGCGCGTCTCGACTCGACGACGCACATCACACACTCACGCGTCCTCGTCCTCGTCACTCTCCTCGTCGCGCGTCGACGCCGCGCGCAACTTTCCGACGTACCGCGCGATGAACTCTTCGGTGGATTCTCTCGACGGTGTCGCGACGCCTCGCGTCGACGCCTCGCGCGCCTCGACCGCACCACCACCACCACAATCACCATCATCATCGCGCGTGCGCTCCGACTCCAACGCGTCGCACCTCGCCGCGACCGCCGCGAGTTCGCTCTCCGCGCGCGTCAATCGCCCGAGCGCCTCGGCGAGCGTCACGCGCAGCGTCGCCACCGCGCTCGATTCCTCCGTTCGCTCGCGCCGTTCCCACCTCGTTCGCTCCCTCGACCCATCGACGACGTATTCCACGTACTCGGGATTCACGAACACCGTTCGCGCCGCCGACGTCTCCGCATCGTCGTCGTCGTTGTCCTCGTCGTCGTCGTCGCTCTCTCGCTCTCTTCTTCGCCGCGCGTCTCTTCGCGTCTCCGCCCGCCGCTCGAACGACGCACACCGTCGATCCCGCGAATGCCGCCGCTGCTGCGGATACCGCCTCGACGACGCGCGTTCGCGCGCCATCTCCAACTCCATCGCCTCGACGTGCGCCAACACGTCCAACACCGTCGTCATCTTCACCGCCGCGAACCCGCTCGTCGACGCGAATTGCGCCGCGCTCGCGCGAGGCTTGTATCCGAAGACGTCGATGGTGGCTCGGAACGCCCGCTCGACGAAACGAAGCGGCGACTCGACGCCCGCGAGATCGTGTCCGCGATCGGCGACGCGCGACGCGACGGCGCGCGAGCGCGCGCAGAGGATGTGTCGAAGAATGCACACGAAAAGTCGTCCGTCGCCGCGTTTGAGATCGGTGTCGATTCGCGTCCCGTCGCGACGCGACGACGGGGAGGGGTGGAATCTCGCGCGGCGGAGGGCGCGTTTGACGCGCGCGCACGCGCCGTCGAGATCGGCGTTCGCACGCATGGATCGTTTGTGTTTCGAGCGTGGAGTGAATCGAGTCGCGCGTCGACGTGTGGGCGGGCGTTGACTCGAGTCAACGCGAGACTTTCTTCGACGGGCGACGACGACGGATGGCGAATGAGTGAACACTCGAATGGTATTGATGAATGAACGCACACCGCGCGATGCGACGATGAACTCGATCGCGACGCGTTGATCGTGTATATATTTATTCGCGAACCCACGGCGTGATGGTGGGTTGCCAATCGACGCACCCAGCCTTATCGCCGAACCACAACTCGATTTCGCGCTCCGCCGACTCGACGGAATCCGACCCGTGAATGACGTTGCGTCCGACTTCGACAGCCAAATCGCCTCGAATCGTCCCCGGCGCCGATTCCAACGGATTCGTCGCCCCGATCAACAATCGCGCGCTCTTCACCACGCCCGGCCCTTCCCAAATCATCGCCACGACCGGTCCGGAGCAAATGTAATTCACGAGGTCGCCGAAGAACGGTTTGCTCGACAAGTCGCGATAGTGTTCCTCGGCGACGGATTTCGGGCACTGGTACGTCTTCAACGCCTTGAGAACCATGCCCTTCTTTTCAAAACGAGAGATAATCTCACCGACGTGTCCACGCTGCACGCCATCGGGCCTACGAGCGGCGTCAATCGCGCGTCGTCAGTCGTCGAGCGTCGCGAGCGTCGCGCAACCCTCGGCGCGAGGGCGTCCCGCGCGGGCACACGCGCGTCCACCTCGTCGTCGTCGAGCGTCGTCGAGAGACGAGATGCGAGAAGAGAAGACAAAGGGAGTGGGTTCGCGCCGCGCGCACTCGTCGCGCACGCACTTGATCATGATGTACGTGCGTTCGGTTTCGAATCGACCGGCGCGCACGACGACGGCGCCTCGCGCGCGCGCGCGTCGAACGCTCTTCGTCGTCGTCATCGTCGGAGTGAACGCGCTCGCGCGCGCGGACATGGAGGCGGACATCGTGTTCTGTCGGTGCGCGTCGGCGTCGGCGTGCGTCCGTCGATGGGTCGACGTACACTGACGCGTCCCCGAAAAGTGCACGTCGACGTCACGTTATCCAAAGACAAAGAATGCGTGAACGCGTGAATGAATGCGTGACGTCGTCACACGCCGACGCACGGAAGGATCGAGGAGTGAACGAAAAGGCAAAGAGGCGCGCGATGATGTGTGCCTCCGCGTCCGTCGCCCGCGCGACGCCCGGTGGACGCGCGACGAGAGGGCGAAGAATGCATCATCATCGTCGAATCTCTTCCGATCGACGCGCGACGACGACGACGACGCGCGCGGGTCGAGACGCGTCGGCGGCGACGCCGTTGGTGAAAGTGTGCGGGATCACGTCGGTGGAGGACGCGCGCGCGGCGATCGAGAGCGGTGCGAATTTCATCGGTATGATTTTGTGGCCGAAATCCAAACGCTCCGTGTCGCGAGACGTCGCGCGGGACGTGGCGGCGTTTACCATTGCAAACGGTGCGACGCCGGTGGCGGTGTTCGTGGATGAGACGGCGGAAGAGATCACGGAGATTTGTGACGACATCGGGTGCGATCACGCGCAGTTACACGGGGATGGGGCGAGAGAGGCGTTGGAGACGTTGCCGACGCGCGTCAAGGCGATTTGGGTGCTCTCCGCCGACGCCGACGGGAAAATCGTCACGTCATTACCGGGTGATGAAGAGAAATTGATCGCCGAGCGACAGAAGAGAATGACTGGGGCGCAGGGGTGGAAAGCGGCGATCGATTTCGTGAGCGGGCCGAGACGCGTGGTGGATTGGGTGCTCATCGACGGCGTCGCCGCCGGAAGCGGGACGACGTTTGATTGGAGCAAACTCAAAGTTCCGAGAGGGTGCTCGCGCAAAGGGTGGTTGCTCGCGGGCGGTTTGAACCCGGAAAACGTCGCCGAGGCGGTGGAGACGGTGCGTCCGGACGGCGTGGACGTCGCGAGCGGCGTCGCGGACGAGAGCGGGGTGAAGAAGGACACGGTGAAAATCAAAGCCTTCATCGCCAACGCGCGCGCGGCGACGACGGCGAAAAATTGAATCGCATCGTCGTCGCATCGAACCGAACGCCACGCACACACTTACAAACACTCACTTTTATTTTAATATGCAACGAATGCGCTCTAGTACAAACAAACACAACAAAGAAAGAATCGACACACAAAGAATTCACGAGGACGCGCGCTCACGGCGACTCGCCCTCGGCGAGCGCGCGGCGGAGACTCGGTACGCACGCGTCGGCGATGTGTCGCGCCCACGCGTCGTAGCCGACGTCGTTTGGATGTATACCGTCGCCGCAAATCAACGTGATGGTGTCCGCGACGCGACCGGTTGCCTTGGACGCGCTCTGTCGCAGAGAATCCAAGCTCGGTTTGGTGACAAAGACGACGTTCTTCGTCAACGCGCTCACGTGCGCCTTTTGCTCGTCCCATAAATCATTCATGCGCGTCGCCACCCACGCGAGCGGCGGCGGAAAGAGCGTCGCCACCTCGATCGGCGTCGCCGGTAACACCACCACGCACTCGTCTCCCACGACGGCGCGAACCTCCTTGACGAGCTCGCTCAGCTCGCTTCGAAAATTCGCCGACGTCCTCCCCACGACGCTGTGCTTGGCGTCGTTGATCCCGCACATGATCACCACCGCGTCTGGCGTCGTGCCGGACGTCATCGATCCGTCCTCGGAGTCCCCGCGCATCGCCTCGCGAAGCGCCGGAATCAATTTATCTCTCAATCCTCGCACGTCGGCGCCTTTAAATCCCAACGCGCGCCACTCGACGTCGGCGCGTAAACTCTCCGACACGCTCGCCGCGAACGTTCGCGCCAACGTAGGTCCTAAAAACCGTCGCGCCGCACCATCGGTTTCACCGTCGTACGCGCTCTCGCACCCGACGCCGCACGCCGTGCTATCCCCCGTGACGAAGGCGACGACGCGCCGTCTCGTCCGCGCCGCGCCGCCTTCATCCTCGCGACGCGCGTCCTGCCCCATCCACCGCGCCGACGTCCTTCGCATCATCGCCTTCACCGCCGACATCGTCTTCACCGCCTTCACCGACGACGACGCCCCGCGCGCGTCCGCGTCTCCCGTTTTCGCCGCGTCCGCGTCCGCGCGCTCGACGACGACGACGCCGCGTCTCGGCCCCCGCGCCTCGGGCGCCGTCACGTACGTCGCCGTCAACGTCACCGCCTGCGCCGCCGTCACCGCGCACGTCACCGCGCACGCCATCGCGCTCGCGCGCGCGATCGCCACCGCCCGCGCGCGCATCCGTCGCCGTCACCGTCGCGCGCCAGACGGTTGATGAATGGATCGTTCGTTCGTTCGTTCGTTCGTTCGTTCGCGCTTCACGATCGATCGCGCGCGCGAACGCACGCACGCACGGCACACGGACTCGCGTCGACTCGCGTCGACTCGCGTCGACTCGCCGCCGCCGACGACGCCCTCCGCGCGCGCGCGTCGCCCTCTGCGCGCGCGGTCGGGGACACCGCACCACCCCGAGACGCGCTCATGCGTATATATACCTTTAAAACATCCTTACATGTGTACTAAAACCCATACTATGAACACACGAACACCCAGTATCCATACGTCCGACCTCAACGCATCCCCACCCTCGTCCCTCTGCGTGTTTATCCCCACCACCCATGTACCACCCCTCGGGGCGCACTTTCTTATATTATAATATAAAAGTCTCCATGTATGTATGAAACGGACGTCCCACGCACGCGCCGACCGCGCGGCACGGCGGCGGTGATGCGGCGACGGCGGAATGCGCGAACGGGGTAATGCGCGAACGGCGGCGCGAGAGGGCGACGGACGACCACCGGTCGTTCGGTTCGCGTACGACGCCGACGCGTTCGATCTCGCGTCGATCGTTCGCGCGACGATCACGCGCGAGACGGACGATCGAAGCGGTGACGAACGCGCGCGCGGAGGAGAATTGGGAATTCGCTCGACGACGTCGACGCGTGGTGACGGACGCGCGCGCGAGGGGGTGAACGGTACACGTCATGCCGCCGAAAAAGACGACGACGATGAGCGGGGGGAAAACGAGCGGTGCGGGCGGGGGGAAAGGCGCCGCGGGGGGGACGACGACGACGGGCAAGGCTGGGGCGCCCGGGGGCGGCGTGCGCGGGTACTGGTCGCAACCGGAGGAACAAGCGTTGAAGCGCGCGGTGAGGAAACACGGGATCGGGGCGTGGGAGAAAATGAGGAATGATCCCGAGTTTACGGCGTTGAGGTGCGTGTGGGTGTCGCGAGAGGCGAAGAGGGGGGGAGAGACGCGGGACGCGGGACGGCGAGGGTAGCGCGCGCGAGAGAGAGAGAAAGACGAGCGGACGACTGACGGAGAGACGACGCGCGCGTAGGTCACGAACCGGGGTGCAATTGAAGGATAAATGGCGCAATTTGATCAAGTTTCAACACTTGCGTAAAGATGAGGCGGCCAAGGTGCCGTATAAGTCGGCGGTGCGCGCGGCGGCGAACGCGGCGGGGAAGAGCGGCGGCGGGGACAAGGCGACGGCGAGTCGGGCGAGCGGGAAAGGCGCGACGTCGGCGACGAAAACCGCCGGTGCGAAGGGTTCGACGAAACAGGCCAAGTCTGTGGCGGGGACGAAGGGCGGCGGCGGCGCCGCGTCGACGTCCGGCGCGGGGAAAAAGACGACGACGGTGAGTCGAGACGCGTTGAAAAAAGGTGGCGGCGCCAAGGCGAGCGCGACGACGATGACGGCGAAAGAAAAGCTCAAAGCGAAATACGGTCGTGGACACGCGGACGACGATGATGACGACCACGAGTACGAAATTCTCGTCAGCGGCGGCGCGAACGCGAACGCGAACGCCGGTCACGTCGAGGACGCCGTCGTCGCCAAACTCAAAGAAAAGCGCGCGGGCATGGTGAACGAGGTCGAACGCGCCGAGAGCGAACTCGCGAGGATGAAAACGGTCGTCGAGGACGCCGAGGCGGTGTACTCATCCGCTCGAGCGCGCGTGCACGAAGCGTTGATGGGCGAAGACGACGACGAAGAGGAGGACGACGAAGGCGGCGGTTTCCCCGCCGACGACGCCGATTGGGACAAGTACCTCCACTTTGGCGAACACGACGACGACGAGGACGACGAGGACGTGGCGCGTGCCGCCGAAGCCGCGGCTCTGGCGCACGAGGCTGTCAAAACGGGTCAAAAACGACCGAGCGGTGAGAAACGGCCGAGCGAAAAGAGGCCTAAATCGGACGCCGACGACGAGGACGCCGACGCCACGGATCGAGAGGCGGAGAGCGACGAGGACGTCGAAGAAGATCCAGATAGCGAAGACGACGAGGAGTTAGACGACGAGGAACGCGCGGTAAAGATTGCGAATCAAGTGCTCGCCGACGCTGGGTTGCCTCCGATGCACGAGATCGAACACATCTTGCTCACAGAACTTAAAAAGTTGGAGGCGGCAAACGCCGCCGTCGTGCACGCGCGTCTCGCGCTGGAAGCCGTCGACGCGGAATTCGCCGAGGCGCTCGTAAACGCGCACAATGCGAAGACCAAGGCGACTTTCGACGAGGACGAAGACGACCATTTAGGGAAAGACTTCAACATGGAGGATGACGAGGAGATTGATTCCGACGAAGCGGACGGCATCGACGAAGACGAAGAGATAGATTCCGACGAGGCGGAGGGCGACGACGACGACGACGAAGACGAAGAGGAAGACGACGTCGTCGACGACGACGAACCGCCCCGTCGGAAGAATAATAAGGCGAGAGCTAAAGCAAAGTCCACGGCTCAGAACGATAGCGCGGAGGCAGGTGGAGGTAGTCGAGTTGTTGAAGATCGTAGGTTTGGCATTTACGACGCGCGGCGATATCGCTCCGAGGCGGAGAACGACGCCGAGGCGGCGGCGCAGGCGGCGAAGAGTGGTGGTAAAGCTGCGTCTGGCGCCAAGCGCAAGGCACCGAGCGGCGGCGGCGGGAATAAGAAAACCGCCAAGACGACGCCCTCGGACGCGGACCACGAGATTTGGTACGAAAAAACGAGCGACGCCAAGGCGAATAAGGCGACACGCGCGCCTCAGAAAAAGGCGGCGGCGTCTCGCGCGCCCGCCGCGCCTGGGTCCATGCCCTCGTGGCGCCGCAAACGCGCCGCCACGCGTGTCACCATCGGCCGTCCAGTCGCCGGTCCAACCTCCTGGGCCGCCATCGGACAGCACATCATAAATGAGTAAACAACGAACGACACGAAATCTCGACGACTTTACTCCACCCTACGAGGACGGTTCGTCGTTCGGGACGTACGTACGACCGGCGGTGTAGTTTCGAATGCGACGAAAATGTACATAAAACACATATATTTCTATCTCTACTTCACGTGCCTCCTCCTCACGCGCCGTTCCCCTCCCCGCCTCCCCCCGCGCCCTCGAGCTCCTTAAACTCCCACGCCCCTCGACAGATCGGACACTTCGCCGCCTCGCGTCCCGCGTCTCCGCTCAGCCATTTCGTGATGCACTGCAGATGAAACGCGTGCCCGCACTCGCCCCACACCACCGGGGAATCGTCCCCCGGAAACTTTGCGTCCGGCGGACACCCATCGAACGCGATGCGACAGATGCCGCACACGTCACCGACGTCGCCCGCGCCCCAGGTCCACGCGCCGACGCCGTGCCACGTTTTGATTTTCATCGAGAGTCCGGTCGTCGGTGCGGACGACGTCGACGCCGACGCGACGCGAGGCGACGATCGCGCGTCCATGGTGAGCGGTGCGCGATGCGGTGCGCGAGAACGATCGTCGCGTCGTGCGTTCGAGCGCGCGCGCGAGGATACCGACGCGCCGACGTGTTCGGTCGAGCGATTGATTTGTTGGACAGTTTGGCGACTTTGAAAATTTTGTACAGTCGTCGTCGTTTGTTACAAGCACGTCGCGGTGATTGTCGTCGTTCAAAAAGAAGGCAAGTGCGAGAGAATATACAGAGTCAGATGGAGCTCACGCCGCTCACGCCGCTTTCGCGAAGCCGACGCGTCGATTTCCGTAATCAAACTCGGTGTGATACGGACCGAGGAAGACGTCGCCTAAAATCCAAAGCGGACCGGCGGGCGGGGGGATGTCCATGCCCATAAACCCGCTGACGCACTGCGGTTCGCCGTCTTGGTACACCTTGAGGACGTACTGTTCGGGCGTGAGCTTGAACGGAACGCCGGCGATGACGAATTCGACGTCGGGCATGTCGGGAATGGCGTCGCAGTCAACGGCGGCGGTGCCGCCGACGCTCGGAACCAAGTCGCAGACGCGCTCAACCTCGCTGATGATGATTTTTTCGGTGACGTTTTGAGCGATCATGCTCTGCGCGTAGTTGACGACCGTCTTACACGCCGTGCACGCGAGGTTGCCCTCGAGGGATCCCGCGCCAACGGCGACGCCGTGCGGGTGATGGTGGTGGTGGTGGCGACGGTGCGGTCCGGGTCGCGGTCGAGGACCGGGGCGAGGACCGGGACGAGGGCCCGGATGCGGACCGGGATGAGGACCGGGACGAGGGCCCGGATGCGGACCGGGATGAGGACCCGGATGCGGACCCGGATGCGGACCGGGACGAGGGCCCGGATGCGGACCCGGATGCGGACGGTCGCCGTGGTGATGGTCGCCGTGGTGGTGATCATGACGGTCGTCGTCGTCGCGTCGGTGGCGATGCAACAATTTACGAGCGACGGCGAGGTGCGATGACGCGTCGTAGGCGGGTTCGCCGGCGTCACACGCGCCGATCGAGGTACAAATTTGTTCGCTCGAATACGTCTCGAGCTCCTCCACGAATTGTTCCGCGTACTGATCGATCAATAATCGACACTCCTCGCCCATCATGGAGCGCGCGCCGATGTAATCGTTAATCTTCTGCACGACGTCGCTCGGACCGGCGAGGAGCGACGTCCCCGTGTCGGCGATGACTTGACACCCGGCGTCGCCGTCGCACGCGCCCAACGATCGCCCAGCCACCTTGAAATCGTCCATCTTGAACTGCCAGTAACCTTCGCGCGTGATCGGCGCGTACGTGTGTTCGCCCACAAAGTGCTTCGGGTCCGAACCGCCAAAGACGAGCTCGCCGCCGCCGTCGCTCGGCGACCCGTCTTCGTTGGACGTTCGATTCAACCAAAAGCTAAACATCTTCTCCTTGACCAGTCCCTGGGACATCATGTTGTAAAACACGGGCGTCACCTTATCGACGGAGATGTTATCGAACCCCAGACCGAGAATACCGTCGAATTTCGCAAACAAAAACGCCATCCCGGGTTCCTTGGTCGCCTCGGCAAAGTACTGCCCGTCCACCACCAAATCGCCCACTTTGACCTCGTCTCGCGACAAGAATCCACTGAGAGATCCGCTTCCGTACTGAATCGCGAACGGTTCACCGTCTTCAACGTACGTTTCCGACGCCTCGGCGTGATAAGTCGCGTGTAAATCGCACGGAATTTGTAAAAACCCGCACTTGGAGCTCGGCACCCACAGATTCGAGCTCCCCGTGTCGAAGACGACTTGAAACTTTTGTCGAGGATTCCCAATCTCAATCTCACCGTAATACTGCGCGTCCATGTAATTGTGCACGTCCACGCTCGTCTCACCCGATCGTGTGTCCGTCGTCATCTCCCCCTTTTCCGCGTCGTATCGCTTTCGTAAACGTTCGACGCTCGCCTCGGCGCGCGCGCGCCACGCCTCTCCGTCTCTCGCCGCGAGATTCTTCTTCATCGTCACCCTGTGCGCGCGCACATCGCTCTCAGCGCTCGAGACGCGTCCCGACGCGCTCGCAACGATCACCGCCGCGGTCACCAACGCCTATTTTCGCGCGCGAGACGACACAGACGCGCGTCAGTCCGTCATTTCTCTCGCGCATTTTCTCGACACGTGTCACATTCATCGACCTCGTCGAATCGCGCGCGGGTCCACCGCGTCGCGACGTCGACGCGCGATCGCGTTATCGCGCGCGCGCGCGCACCGTCACCGATCGTCTCGCGGTCGCGCGGACGCGCGGACGATACGCGCCGTCACGAGACGCGCCGTCACGAGATCGCATCGTGGACGCGCGAGGCGTGATGTGTGGGCACCGGCGTCGCGTCTCCGGGTCGCGTCCGCGAGCGCGGGACGCGTCGAACCGCGGTCGATGGATGGATAGCGAAGACGAGGAGGAGGACGTGGTGATAGAGATGATGACATCGTGGATGTTTCTTTACAAATGGAGGCGCGCGCTCGATGTTTTACCAAGAGTCTTCGCGCGGCGGCGCGCCGCCGGAGGCGCCCGGGTAGCCCGCGGGCGGCGGCGGGGCGGCGTACGCCGGCGCGGGTTCAGACTGCACGACCGGAGGACCGGGAACTTCGTCGTCCGGGCCGAGAGGTTCGACGCCCCTGGGCGGGGTGTACGCGGCGAGAGAGACGAGGGCGGCTTCGAAATCGCCGGCGCATTCCTTTTTGATGATGCTCTGGAGACTCTTGCCGTTGAACTCCTTTTCGAATTGTTTGCGCAATTCGGGCAAGCGTTGATCCTTGTGCGTCAAGAGCGCCATGAGACCCGTCTTGTTGGTGGACGAGATCCAGCCAGCCATGCACTTGCGAATACCGCGCGCCAACGTGCGCGTCTTCGGAGCGATGCACGCCACGAGGGCGTCCTCGTAATCGCCCGCGCAGTTGGATCGGATATCGGCGATGAGGTCCGCGCCGTGGCACTCGATGTACTTGTTTCGAATGGCCTCTCGCTCTTCGTCGCTGCGGTGGACGAGCATGGAGATGAGACCCCAGTCGTCGTTGGATACCCAACCTTCAAACGCCTCCTTGAGGTAGATGGCGATTTGTTCCTCGCGCGGCGTCAAGAGACCCATGAGCGTCTCGCGGAAGAGCCTGCTCTCGAACAGACCGGTCGTTTCGTCGCGAATGCGTTCGCGCAAGAGCTCACCGGTCTCAATCTTGTACGCCTCGCGGAAATCTTCAATCTGCTTGTGCGTCTTATTCGCCAAGAGAGCGATGACGGCGGCTTCATCCGTGCCCATGCCTTCGACGGCGTCGCGCATGGCTTGAACGTCGGCGCTGTAATCAATCTCTTCGTCGTCGTTGACGTTAGCCGGGTGGCGCTTGGCGAGCGCTTCGATGATGCGCTTGAAGTCGCCGCTCACCTTCCACTCGGAACCGACGGCGCGGATGAGATCCTTCTTGTAGAGTCTGGAATACGCCTCGCGAGTGGCGTCCAATTGCTCGGGCGTCGCCGTCACCATCAAGCGAATGATCGCCTTGGTGTCCGTGCCCAAGCCCGCGACGGCGGAGTTGATCACCTTGGCGTACGATTCACCGACGCCGTCGCAACCGGCGAGCAAGAGCACGCGCTTAAACTTACCAGAGGTCTCCGCGAGCACGGCTTGTTCCATCGACTTTTCGTATCGCGAAGAAAACGCGAACTGCAACGGCATGATTTCGTCTTCATTCAGCGTACACAGGATGGTGATCAACGTCGCCTCATCGGTACCGAAACCCTTGATCGCGCGCATCACCGCCTGCGCCTCGAAATCCATGCGATCGCTCAGGAGCGACATCATGAAATCCTGCAAGTCCCCCTCCGTCTTCTCCTTGACGTCGCTCGCCAAGTCGCCGAAACCCAACGCGTTATAGTTTTCAACGATGACGCGGTTGATGTAATCCATGCGCAATATCCCTCGCATGTTGGCGAATCGCGGCACGTTGAGCACCATGCGCTTCAAAATCTCCTGCGTGTTCCCGCATTGAATCGCGTTGGCCAACTCCCACGCCGCGCGTCCGTCGGGATCCCGCGGGCACGGACCAAAGTCCGCCCGCATTTCGGGTTCAGGCGCCGACGCACAGACTACAACGCGAGACACCCGTCACACATCGCGCGCGAATCATCGTCAGTCTTTCGCTCGACGCGCGCTACTTCGAACACTCCGCGCGTCCGCCGTTCCAAACGCTGCGCGCAGTCACTCGCGATCAATTCATCAATTCGATCGCGTTCGCGTTCGCGATAGCGATAGCCATCGCCTCGCCTCGCCTCGCCTCGCCTCGCCTCTCGATGCACACGTACTTCCCATGATGCTCGATCACGTCGTTTCGTCCTCTCGCTCGAGTCGCCCGGTCGCGGCGTCGTGTGACGCGCGCGCCGCCGATCGCGTCGGGTCGGGTGTTACGACCCACTCGCGCGATTGGGTCGTCAACCACCAGTGGTGGTTGGCCGACGGCACGACAGATCCCATACAACGTTGTATATACAGCTAACAACGACCGATGACGTTGTATATGCCAACCTAGAGTGTCATCGTGTGTACATAGGCGATCGAGTCGTTTTAATATGAGCGCTTTTTGGCGCGTCAGTCGGCGGCGCGTCGTCGTCGTCGTCGTCGTCGTCGTCGTCGCGCTCCGTCGCGCTCCGTCGCGCGCCGTCGTCGACGACGGTGGGCGCGCGAGGATGGCGAGCGGGAAGCGTCGCGCGCCGCCGCGACCGCTGTTCGCGCCGGCGATGCGTTCGATGAAAAAAGCGCGCGAGGTGACGACGAAATTTCACGACGCCACGCGCACGCTCGAGAGCCGAACGGCGTCGCGAGAGGCGCGCGCGGCGGCGGAGGCGACGCTCGACGCGATCGGTGGACGCGAGGCGTATCAAGCGGCGAGCGCGCTGACGACGAGTCGACACCGAACGGCCAAATGGACCTTTAGCGTGTTGACGCGGTTGGGGCGACGGCCGGGACGCGGCGAACGCGCGCTTCGAACGCTCGAGGTGGGCGCCATCAACACCGATCTCATGAGCGCGAAATTTCTAGACGTTCGCGCGATCGACGTGCGGTCGCGACATCCGAAGATTGAACAGATTGATTTCTTTGATTTGCCCGTCGAGCGCCTCGCGGGCGCGTACGACGTCGTGCACTCGAGCATGGTGGTGAATTGCGTCTCCACGGCGGAGATGCGCGGGGAGATGCTCGCGCGCACGGTGGCGATGTTGCGAGCGAATGGTTTATTCTTTTTAATGCTTCCGAGACGGTGCGTGACGTCGTCGTCGCGAATGTCGTTGGAAAAATTGACGCGGTTGCTTCGCGCGTGCGGGTTGCGCGTCGTCGAACAGAAATCGACGCCCAAAGTGATGTTTTTCTGTTGCGAAAAGCTCGCCAAACCCGCGAGCGAGGACGCGATGTCATCCAAGGCGATCGCGGCGAGGGACGCGAGGGAGGCGTTCGCGCGTCGCGAGCGGGAGAAGGATCTCGCCGGCGACCGGGATGATTTCGGCGTCGTCTTGGCGGACGCGCATTTATGCGGGTTTTAATCCCTCTCCCACGACGCCTCTCGAAGAGTATTAGCGATAGAAGATTCATTTGTATGTTCATAATGTACCATCACGTCGCGCGACGCACCGGCGCCCGTTTGAAGGTTGAAACCTCTCACGCGTCTCGGCGTTCGTCGGTTACGTCGCCTCACAACCAGTCTCGCGCCATGTCGCGCCGCGGTGTCCCGCGCGGCGGCGCGCGCGCTCTCCCACCCGCCGTCGACGACGACGCGGACACTGTCGACGTCACCCCCGTCGACGACGTCGATCGAGACCCCGGTGACGACGCCGCGAACGTCGACGGCGATGATTCGCATGGTCGTCGAGTCACGACGGAAAAATTCATAGACGCGCTCGCCGGCGCCGGCGCCGGCGCCTTACTCCCCGAGGACGTCGCCGCGGCGTGTGCTCGAGCGTACGCGCGCGCGTGCGCGGCGAGAGAGAGCGACGAGGACACGGCGAGCGACGCGAGCGATGATGACGCCGCGCGCGGGGCGCGGTGGTCGGCGACGCCGTTGACGCTGTCAAAACGCGCCGTCGAGGAGCTGACGACGTCGACGCGACTGGCTGAGGACAGAGGAGACGTCCCTCGAGGCACGCTCGAACGTTCCGACGTGCGCGTCGGGGGCACCGTGCACGTGAGCGAGACGCTCACAAGGTGGCGAGGCGCGGGGACGATTTTATTGACGCCGCCGCCCGAGACGTCGCTGTGTACGAAGTGCGGCGACGTCGCGGCGGAGCCGATGGTAAACGCGTCTGGACGGTTATTTTGCCTCCCGTGCGGACGTGTGACGGAAGGAGAGAATCGTGCGTCGATGTTCGGCGTGAATCCAGAGAAACAAAAGGGCATAGGCAAATTGGTGGTGTTGTGTTGTCACGCGGCGACGGCGCGCGCGGCCGCGCGCGGGGATTCGTTGCGGTGGAAATTGGCACCGGATGGATGTCGCGAGGTGTTCACGCTCGGTGACGTCGGTGCGCACGAAAAGACGTGCGATTTCGCGCCGGTGCGGTGTGGATATCCGACGGAGAGTTCAAACAGGGCGGAAAAGTGTCACGAGGTGCGGTCGCGGCGCGCCATCGAGAACCACCGCGCCGAGTGCGCGTTTCGACTGGAAATGTGTCCGGACTGCGAGCGCTTGGTGCAAGTGCGAAAGATGCGCGCGCACGCGTTGGTGTGCGGCTCGACGATCGTGTTTTGTCCGTACAGACGATGTAAATGGAGAGGAAAGAGAGACGAGGTGGACGCGCACGTGGCAACGGAGTGCGCGGCGCACCCGTTGACGTGCGGTTTAATCGATTCGGAGACGGGCGAAACGTGCAGAGAGGGAACGCCACGAGAGCGCATCGACGAGCACAGGGCGACGTGTCAGTTTCAAGTCAGACCGTGCGAATACTGCGGGACGAATGTTAGTTTACGACGCATGGGTGACCATAAATTACGCTGCGCCGCGCGAGAGTTTCAATGTCCGCGCTGTCTTCGCGCGATGCCGAACGAGCAGCGCGAGACGCACGAAAAGAATGGTTGTCCATTGGTGGAGTCCGCGTGCGAACACGAGAGATTCGGGTGCGATGTCAAGGTTTCCAAGGAGGAATATCGAACGCACGCCGTTGAACACTTTCCGCAACACGTGAAACGCGTCGCGTTCGGACCCTCGGGCGTGTACGACCTTCTCAAAGAGCCGACGGAGGATCAAATCGACACGTTGGATTTGTTGAAACAGATGCGCACTCGTCGCGAGGAGATGACGTTTGAGTTTGAACAATTCGAGAAGTTGTGCGCCGAGACGACGAAGAAAATCGTCTCCGCGGCGGACAGGGCAGAGAGCTTTTCCCACAATCCGAATGAGTTGAACGACGAAACGCGTCTCTTCGAGGCGCGCGCGGCGAAGGAACGCGCCGCGGCGGAGTTTGCGCTGCGAGAGAAACTCTCGTTCGATCGCGACGACGAGTATAACGATCTCATCATCTCGAGAAATCTCGCGGGTTCGTATCTCGTTGACGAAATGCAACGACTCGACGAGAAAATTCGAGCGCTTCAATCCATGTCTCGAGAGGCGCGCGACGTCCTAGACGAGCACCGGGACGAAGCGGCGAAAAGACTTGAACACAAAATTGATTCCAGCGTGGACGCGTCCGACGTCGTCGCCGCCGTGCGAGCGGAGACGACCGCGAGAATAGCCGAGTTGGAGGCTGGTCGACGTCGTCACGAGCGACGACTCCTCGACATGAAAGCCTCGATGTTGAGCGCAAAGTCGACGCTCGTCGATAACATAGAACATAGGAAACGAGTCGCGAACGACTTGACCGCGAAATTCGGCGCGTTGACGCGCGGAGAAAAGTTGTAAATGTACTGTACTGCGTATTGTCATGTGTGAAATCCTGCGTGTCAGGATGTTCTCTTCTAGGTGCCGACGTGTCTGAACGATTTGCGCATCGAGAGCGATTTGCGCGCCGACGTCAATCGCTGGTCGAGTTGGCGCTGAATGTCGAACGCGCCGAAAATATCCAAATGATACCGCGGGCTTTTTTCGAAATCCTCGAAGTCGTCGCCGAGAATGTCTGCCAACGCGCCGTTGACTGATTGCTCTATGCGAATGTCTCCGCACACGTAGACGTGTCCTCCTCTGAGAATCATATCTTTGATGGCGTCCGCGTTCTCTCGCACGCGTTGGTCCACGTACGTCTTCGGCATGACGTCGGGATCGCGCGAGTAGCACACAAGATACTTGGACAGCACGCGTCGATCCACCGCGTTTTCCATCTCCGATGCGTAGAGTTCTCTGTCTCGATTCTGACAGCCGTAGATTAACCACGCGTCGCGCGACAAGTCTCCGGATGAGAACAAAAAGTGATCGACAAAACCTTTGAACGGAGCTATGCCGGTTCCGGCGGCAATCATGATGACGGGCAGCTTCGAATCTTTCGGTAGACGAAAGCTCGGCGCAGGTCGAAGCTCGGCGATGACGTTGGATTGGAGCGGCAGCGTCGCCAAAAAGTCTGAACAGAATCCCAAGTGTAATCGAGAACCACCCTTGCTCGTGTACATGACGCGACCGACCGTCAAATCGAAAGCGCTGTTACCGGCCGCGGCGGGTGAGCTCGAGATGGAGTAGTATCTGGGTCGAAGTTTCGGAATCTTGAGTAAGACGTCGCGCAAAATGTCACACCCCTCCTCGGGTTCGCGTCGATGGATGCACGACAGCGTGGGGAAGTAATCAAAGAGCATGAAAGTCTTCATCCCGGTTCTCTCGATCCAGTCTCGTCGATGATCTTCATCGAGCGCGAGCTCTTCGAGATCTGCTTTACACTCTGGCTCCTCCACGTAGTGAGCGAGCGCCGATAAAAGTTCGCCCGATGGTTCTGTGTTGATGTCGAGAACGTTGGTGAATAAGTGCTCGACCGTGACTGGATTCGGAATCGACGCGTCGATGCAACTCTTATGCAGATGCGCGTCGTTCAGAGGCACGATGTCGATTTGATCGTCAAAGTTTAAACCAAAGTGCGCGGTGAAGTATTGCGCCAAAGCTTTGTTCGTTCGCGGCCAAATCGCGACGTGATCGCCCGGTTTGTAGTATTCAATCGTCGACACCGAATTTTGGAGCTGCAGCGTCACCTGGAAACTACCCGAGCGCGAGTCCACACCGAGATCGGTACGATTGGTCAACACGGCGACGGTACCGATGCGACTGGGAGGCGCCACCATACCGTATGAATCTCGCGGTCGAACGCGAAGATAAAACGCTGGCTGAATCGCCGCGCCGTTCTCCAGATTTTCCACCATGAGATCGCGCAGCGATTCTGTCATCAAGTCGTTCTTGCGCATCCAATCGAACAAGTGCGTCGTGTATTTGCGAAACATCGTATCTTCATTCCCGAGTTGGTCGACGCAAACGACGGGGTACATTTCCTCTGCGCCGACTTTTTGAAGAACGTCGGCGAAACGTTTACCTCCGGCGCAAAATTTTGGATACGCGCGCGAGCCAAAGGCGCACACGGCGAAACGTTTCCGATTCAGAATCCTCTTACCGTCGTCGGATTTCGCCCATTTGATGAAGATGCTGCTTCCGTTCGGGACTTCGCCCGAACCCGTGGTGGACGCCAAGAGCATGATGAACTTGACGTTTTCGAGCGCCGACGCGAAGTCGACGTCCGGATTGGCCAAGTTGATGGGATAAATCATGGGCACACGCTGTCGCAGAAATGTCCACAACCACGTCGCGCGCGATTGCGTTCGTCCACCGTCCGACGCGTAGAGTACGATGCCACCGCTCACGCGTAGGATGCGTTTCCGCCACTTCACCGCCGCCATGGTCACCATCATCACGCCGCTCTGTTCCCCCACTGCGAAAAATCCACTCTGCCTGGCGCGCATCACGAGTCTCTTCAGGCTCATCCCCCCGACTAGCGCGGGTTTGAGCGTGTACTCGGTCATTTTATTTAGACCGAGATAGATGGAGCTCGTGGACGACGCCGTCGGCGGGATGATCCACTTCCAATTCCCCGGACAGTATCCTCTCGTCGCCATCTCGGAACCGTACCAATCCGCGAACGATTTCGCCGCCGTGTGATGATCGACCATGCTCACGCGCATTCTCTTAAACGAATGCAACACCGCGTAATTGATCGCAGCCAACGCGTGATCTCGCCAGAGCGTTTCCTCCGTGCTCGCGTCGATGCCGAGCGCCTGCGCGACTTGCGGCAAGACGTTGTATCGTCCCTCGTCGCCGAAATTCCTCGTCGCGATCTCCGTCACCATGTACCACCCGTTGAACGGTGCCGCGGTGTATCGCAGACCACCGAGATCGAGCGTCATGTTGGACACGGCGGGAATCGCGTACCACTTTAATCCGAGCGCCGAGATGCCGCGCACGTCGGGATGATGAATAGGCACCTCGAGCAAACACTCCTCCGGGAGTTCGAAAATCGCCGGCGGTTCGTTCGGATGAATCTGCGTCACGATCGGAAGCGTGTCGAACATCGTCGGTCCATCTTTCGGTTCCCAGTTGAAGTGTTTCTTCACCATCTCCGTGAATTCCAACTCGGCCGGATCGCCGACGACGGTTTCGTTCGGGCCTCGATGTCCCGCGTACCGAATCAACTGCGAATTCCAAACCCTCGGTCCATCCTCCTTTCCCGGCGTCTCCGGTCTAAACACCGTCATCAACACTGGGATGTGATCCTTACTCAACGCCGCGCGTAAGTGTTCCTTGATCGCGTCAAACATCTCCTCGTTCGTCGTCGCGCCTCTGGCGTCCAACAGCTCCAGCGTCGCGTAAAATTTTCTATTGATACACTTTGGCGCGTTTCTCCACGCCACTCTCGCCCCGTGACGAATCTCATCGATCGTGTGTTCATACGTCCCCGTCTCCTCGATCGATCGCACGATGTCCTCCACGCGTCGACGCGTCGTCGCCTCGTCGATTTTATTCTCGCGTCCGTACAGCTCGGCGTACTCTCGCGCCTCTCTGATGAGTTTCGCCCTCGTTTCCTCCCTCCGCGACCGTTCCACGGGCATCGGTTCGCACCCGCGCGGACACACGCCGGCCCGCCGTCCGTGCGCGTATCCCGGGTACGGATCGACCGTGACCTGCGCGCGCGAGAGGGATCGGTCCGTCGATCGTTTCCACGTCAGCGAAACGTCGTGAATTCGCGTTCGCGTCGATTCGCGCGTCGATTCGCGCGTCGATTCGAGCGAGGCGTCGAGCGACGCGCACCGTGCCGTGACCGTAGGGACATCCGCCGCCGCCGTCGGAATCGCGCGGGCGTTCGCGCATGGCGTCGACGCGCGTCGTCGAGTGACGCGATCGCCGATGTGGAAAATGTCGTTGGCCGAACCGCCACACGGCGACTGACGCGCGCTCGCAATGGCGCCGGACGCCGCGCTCGCGTCGATGCGAAAGATCGCGACGCGTTCGGACGTCTACCCGCCCGCGGAGGATTCGTTTTTGCTCGTCGATGCGTTGGCGGAGATTTGGCGCGATGAGCTCGCGAAGACTCGACCGAGACTGTGCGTGGAGATCGGCACGGGGAGCGGGTACGTCGCGTGTTCGTGCGCGCTGTTGGCGGTGAAACACGGGTGCGGTGGGTGGACGCGCACGCGGGCGTCGGACGTGAATTCGTCGGCGGTGGAGGCGTGTCGGGAGACGTGCGCGGCGCACGGGGTGGACGAGGAGGCGTGCGCGACGGCGCGCGGGGACCTTTTGACGCCGCACGAGGACGCCATCGCGGCGAGCGGTGGATGCGATGTGTTGCTGTTTAATCCTCCATACGTCGTCACGCCGAGCGAGGAGGTGGGTGGGAACGGGATCGAGGCGTCGTGGGCGGGCGGCGCGGATGGGCGCGAGGTGCTCGACCGACTGTTGCCGCGCGTGGCGGACGCCCTGGCGCCGGGAGGGATGTTTTTATGCATACTGTTGACGCAGAATAAACCCGAAGAGGTGATGGAGATCATGCGTCGCGATGGGTTGACGGCGGAGCTGTACAGTCGGTGTCGAGCGGACGAGGAGGAGCTCTTCGTCATGCGTTGCCGAAAACCGAAACGGGATGACGATGAATGAGGCGAGAAAGCGCGCGAGCGGCGCGTACTGTAGGATCATAGATTAACTAACGGTGTATTAGATGGACTTCTAGCGATGACTACATTGATACAGGGGCTGTCTGCGCGCGGACGGCGGACGCGGACGCCGAAAAGAAGCCGCGAGAGCCGCCGCGCCGCTCTGAACATCGACTTCTATACACATCCTAATCGTGCATGGACGCCGTCACGACTTGACCGGTGTCCTCGGCGATGCGCTCGATCGCCATCTGCTTCGTCGTCGCGTCGATAATCTTGATTCCCTTGACGACGTTATTCTTTCGAAGTTTCGCCGCGCCAATCTTCACGCCCCGCACGAGTTTATGCGTATTCTTACCCTCACGCTTCTTCATCACCCCTCCCGTCGCGCGCAACGACTGCGCCACGCGCACGTTTTTCGCCGTCGCCGTCACCGCGCGCTTCTTCCCCGAGCCTCCGTCAACGACCATCGCGCCTCCCGCCGCCTCCAGCTCCGCCATGCGCTTCAATCGACGTTCCTCCTTCTTTCGGAGCATCTCACGCTCGACGCGCTTCGCCTCCTCGATCCGCGCCGCCGCCGTCTTTCGGTTATTCTTCTTCGACATGTCGCCGTCGTCGTCGACGACGACGGTCGCGTCGCGCTGTTCCGACGCCGGCGACCGCGTCCCGAGTCTCAACCCTGTGTTAGGGTTTAGAGTAGGGTTTGGGGTAGGGTTTACGAGTCCCAAATTTCAAATTTCACCACCGCGCTGTCGTCACATCGCGTCGCACCGCGCCCGCCATGACGACGACGACGACGACGGAGGACCCGCGCGTGGCCTGGGCGAACGCCATGCGTCTCGTCGTCACGCGTAAAGACGCCCTGCACGACGACGGGTCGATCGATCAATCCTTCTTCAAGCCCAAAAAAGTTGTCTTTGAGCGCGCGAGTCGAAAGTGGGGAGACGCCGAGCGCGCCAAGCTGTACGAGGGATTGGCGACGCACGGCGTCGGGGAGTGGGGCGCGATGCGCGAAAAGTTATTGCCCGAGTGGGACGCGCTGAGTCTGCGAATCAAGGCGTCGAGGTTGATGGGGACGCAATCGTTGGCGAGGTATCCCAAGGGGTGGCGCGGCGGCAAGGCGGAGGTGGACGCCGAGTACGCGAAGAATAAGGCGATCGGGGAGGCGACGGGGTGCTGGAAGAGTGGGACGTTGGTGGAGGATGATCACGGGTCGGTGCACAAGTACATGGAGGCGAACGGGTTGTTGTAAGAAGAATTTTTAACGTCGCGACTATCAACCGCCGCGCGCGCTACTCGGCGTCGAGGAGGGCGAGGGTGTCCGCGAGGAAACTCTTGCTCTTCGCGGCGCGTTTCGAACGTTTAGTGGTGGTCTGAGACGGTGCGTCCGCGTCGTGCGTCGACGCACGTTGCGATCTGGACGCCTGAGACGGTCGTTGTGACGGTTGACTCGGTCGCACGGGTTGCGACTGCGACTTGCCAAATTTTTTACGCATCGATATGCGTCCACCCTTTTGCGTCGGATCGACGTCCTCGTCCGTCGTGTATTCGTCCCCGTCGTCGGCACCGTCGTCGAAATCGTCCTCGACGTCGACGCCGAGCGATCCCGCGTCGTCGCCGACCGCGCGTCCGTCCGCGTCCGTCTCGGCGCGTCTCGCTAATTTCAGTCTCGTCTCCTCTAATTCCATCTCCACCGCGTCCAAACCATCCCTCAGACGCACCATCTCCGCCTTTTTCGCGTTCATCACCGCGATGAACCGTCGCGCCAGATCCTCTTTCATCTCATCCATCGCTCGCGACATCTTTTCATTCGTCTCGTTGGCGTCCTCGCACGCGCGCGTCGCTCTCGCGCGCGTCGCCCGCTCTCGCCGTAGTCTCGCCTCGCTCGCCTCCAACGCCCTCGCCAGCGCCGACGTTCGGTCCACCGCCTCGTACTCGCGTCTTAAAATCACCACACCGGTTCGCACGGCGTCGAATCCCATCGACGCGCGTCCGTTCCCGTTCCCGTTCCCGTCTCCGCGTCCCAAGCGCTCGCCGGCGCCGGCGCCCGGGACATCCTCTCGACGTCTGAACACGAGCTCGATCTCATCCTTCTCCCCGGTGTCGCGCTCGAACGCAAACACAAAAGCATCATCCTCGTCCTCGACGTCGTCCTCGCGCGACGCGCCAAGCGCGGCGCGCGCGAACGCTTCGAATCCATCGAACGGGGCGTCGTCGTTAAAATTCAGCACCCCGACGTGCGTCGTCCCGTTCGGTTCGCGCACGATGACGTCCACGCGCGCGGGCGAGGACGATGACGCGGAGGTCATGATGACGCACGGGACGTCGTCGACGCGTCGCGTGCGCGCGGTGACGATGTCTGGGACGTCTTCATCGTCGTGCATGGCGACGAGGCTGCGTCTGCAGACGAAAGTCGGGCGCGAATGATGACAGCGGCACCGACGACTGGGTCGGTAAACTAATGAGCGCGGCTTCACATTACACGTTGAAATGCGCGCGTGGACGACTCACGCGACGAAGATTATGAAGAAGCTGAAGAATGATATGAGCACGGCGAAAATCTTCAAGATGAGCCAGCGGTTGCTCGAGA
>Ga0181568_10000270_pt1 | contig 45533 bp, 48 predicted proteins | sample 101ome_20_FD_133758 | JGI IMG/M metagenome (GOLD analysis project Ga0181568, IMG submission 133758) | Coastal salt marsh microbial communities from the Groves Creek Marsh, Skidaway Island, Georgia - 101404AT metaG (megahit assembly) | ecosystem: Environmental > Aquatic > Marine > Intertidal...
ATTGTTTTTGCATATTCTGTTTCAATATTATTTTCAAATCTTATAAAATTACTATTAATTTGTTCTTTATATGTATTTAAACTTTTTATTTCTCGAGTAATATCACCTATATCATCTTCCATTTTTGCCAAATCTTTAGCAGATGTTATTTTATTATTTACTATAATTGAGAGTTGGCCTTGTAAAACAGATATATCTTGTTGTAATTGTGAGAACTTTGTTTCTTTTTGTTGTTCTATTGAACTTAATTCTTCATTTATATTATCAAAATTTACATTAAATGATGCTATATTACTTAAAATTGCTTGATATTCTATAATACTTCCTGAAGCATTTTCTAAATCATCAATTAATTGTGTTTTTTCACTGTTTAATGATAATAAAGTTGCTTCTAATTCTTGTTCTTTACTTTTTAAATTACTATACGCATTTTGCATATCAATTATATTACTAGTTAATTCGTTAACGCTTTTATCACCAAGTTGTTCTATGGAAATCATATGATTTATTATTTCTAAGTCTACTAAATTACTAGTACTATCAACAGCATCGTCCCAAAATGTTACATCACTTTCATCATAATCATTAATATCAGTTATTTTACTATCTAAATTACTTGTTAAACTTTCAATATGTTCTAATTTACCTTTTAATTCCTCTATTTTACTAACAGAATCGGTTAAAGTAAAATATTCAATATTTTTATAATTAAAATAATATATTATAAATAAACTTGCTAATATACCAATACATATTATTCTAGCATTTCTGATAGATGTATTATTTAATATATTTAAATAAAATACTATAGTAAAAAATAGTATAATAATTGTTATTAATATTTTATAAACTGCTTTATTTGCTTCATCTGAATAATATTTTATATTGTTATTTATTCTATTAACATTATACTTTTCTAATTCACTTTTTCTGTTTAATTCTTTTAATTCAGATGTATATATTTCTGATTCTTCAATTCTTTGTGATTCTAATACAATGTCTTTTTTTTCTGTATTATCTATAATATTTTTAATTTCATTTAATTTAAAAAAAGTATTTTTAAAAAGTTTGTTAAATACCGAAAATAAAATATCTAATTTTTGTAGTATAAAATCTTTATTTTTAAATAAAATATTATCTGTATCTTTATTAATATTTTTATAAATAATAAATAATATATAATAATTTATAATTAATTTATAAAAACGATATTCATAAACTTTTTCTAATAAATGATAATAATCTAATGAATTATCAATTGGTATATTATTTTTAACAATTTGCTTAAATAATATATCAAAATTATCTGTAAATATATTATTATTTTCATAATATAATAATGTTCTATTTCTATCTATTTTAAATTCAATATCTAAATTTTTACAGCAACTAAAATCTATATTATTTTTATTTATTGGTATATCGCTATTAAATAAATTTTTAATTTTAAATTTTCTTTCATATACAGTATCATCTAAACTAAAAGTTTCTTTTTTTATTTTTGCTAAATTTTTATAAAACTGAGATAAATAATCAAAATAAAACATATATTTTTTGGGAGCATCATTTGTATAATATGAAAAATCAATATCGTAGCAATTACGTGTTGTATTTATTTCGTTATAGTCATAATCGAATTTATGTAAATTATTATCAATATTTAAATATTCATTATATAACTTATCTGTATTTAAAAAATATTCAGTTAAATCGCTAATATATTGTTCTATAGTTAGATTACCATCATTAAGATTATTATTAATATTTAGTATATTATCTTTATAATATTCAATTGATATATTATTATTGTCGGTATTGGGTGCAATAATAGTACTCATGTTATTTAACTATAATATAGTTCCTTCTATAAAACATATATATTTTTCTTTATTAAAAAAGTACATTTCTTAAAAAAAATAAAAATTTATAAAAAGTTTTATAAAATTTAAAAAAAATAAAGAAATGTACTTTTTTTTTTAATCAAATTTAATATTAATCATTTCATTTTCATTAATAAATTTAATATTTATTAATTCATTATCACTATCTAACTCATAAAATCGAATATTTATTTTTTCAATTGGTTCAAATATTTCTTTAATTTCTTTAAAAGTTAGTTCTTTGTCATATATTCTTAAATCTTGTAAACCACCTTTAAAACTTGAATAATTATTTATTTTTAATGTATTATATTTAAATTGAGAATGATAACCCCCGATATATAAATTATTTTTATTAAAATTTGCTTTATCTGTTTCACATATATTATTTACTTCATCTGTTATTTTATAATAAAATTCACCAATCTGTTTTAAATTTTTATATATAATTAATTTATTATTATTTTTAGTTATAATCCAATGATTCCATTCATTATTATTAACATATAAATCTTTTTTATTATTAAAATCTAAATTATAAAATTTATTATTTTTACAAGGCATTTTAACATACAATTTATTATTTAAAAACCCAATTGAAAATATATTAGTATTAATAAATGAATTATTTAATATATCTTGTGAATTTATTATATCATTATTTAAATATTTATTTATTGTTCCATTTGATAATATAACATGTTGTTTATTATCACTTTCATATAATATACTTATAAAAGATATAGTAAATTCGTCTCTATCATATAAATTAACATCTCGAACTTTTAATAAAGTATTTTCAAGATTTATATAATTCATTTTAATATTATTTACTTTTAATTCATTTATAACATTTATCATTAACTTATTGTTTTTAGATTTATCAATAAATGTATTATCACCTAATTTTTCATTACTTTTAAAAGGGTAATGTATTATTAAATTATCACTATGTTTTGTATCTTTAATATAATTAAAATTTGGTATTTTATTTAAATATTCTTTTAAATTAATTATTTCAGTAATTTTATCACCATATAACGATTTGCGTAATTTAGAATCAGGATTTTCCATTTGAATTAATAGTTCATTAATAATATCATCTGTATTTAAATAATTATTACTTTTTACTTCTATATTTACACGTATACTTCCTTTAGATATATCATTAATTTTTATTGATTTTGTATCAATATTTAAAGAATTTGATAATAAAGTTTTTAATGAGTTAATAAATTTAACACGTTTATAATAATTATTATCAAGAATAGTATCATAATTTAAATCAAATACCATAACAAAATTCGCATAATTATCATAATTATTAATTATTGATAATTTATTAATTTCATTTAATAATGTATTTATACTATTAAAATAACTATCATATTTTATATAAGATTCAAATTCTAAATCTTTATTTTCTAAAATTTCATTAATTTTATTTTTTATTCTTTCAGATAATGGTGTAGGATTTAATGTTAATAAATTAATATTTTTTTCTTCTAATTTTTCTTTAAATGATATATATTTTTCAGCATTAATTTTATATTCAAATAAGTTTTTAGCTAATTCTTTAATATTTTCTATTTTTGTTTCTTCTTTTAATTTATTTTTAAACTTATTTTGTTCTATTATTTTCATTAAATTGGTTTTAAATTTATCAATATTTTTTTCATGTTTTGATTTATTATCTATAACATTTTTAATATTAATATCAGTACTTTTAATATCACTTTCTAAATCATTTATTGTATTTTTTTCATTATCATATAATAATTTTATATTAGAATTATCTGTATATGTTTGTAATAATTTTTCATATGTATCTAATTTATTTTTTTTATATTCTAATTCTTTAAACGCTCTTTCTTTTATATTTTCAAGTCTTGCCAATTCATTTGTTAAAACAATTTCATTTAATGATATTACTTTATATGTATACGCACCTATATTATTATTAGAAGTATTAATTTTAATATCATAATTCATAACAGATATATTTTTAGTTAATTCAATTAATTTATTAACACTTTTATCTATCAATAATTTAAGTAATATTAAATCAACTATTAATTTTTTTTCAAATATTTTTTCGTAACTATATTTAGCAGTATCATATCTTAATTTGGCTATTTTTTCAGTGGTTGATTCTCTTTTTAATAATACAATATCATCTTGTAATTTTGATATATAAGTTATATTTCCACTATCTTTATTTTCAATTAAGCGTTTTTCAAATTCTTCTATTTTTTCTTTTTTTATTTTTAATAAATTCTCTAAATTCTTTTCACTTATTTTTTTTGTAGTTTCTAATCCTTTTTCTTTTTTATTTGTTTCGTGAATAATTTTCATTATTTGTGTAATATCATTAATTATAATATTATTATATTTTTTAGTATTATCTAAATCTTTTATTTTTAAACTTTTTATTTTTTCTAATAATTTTAATAATTCTTTTTTATTTGTTAAAACATTATTAACAATATTTGTTAATTTTAAAGATTCTTCCACGACAACTTTATTTTTATAACTTTCTTGTAATTCTAACTTTTCTAATTCTTTTTTATAATTTTGTAATTTTTGTGTATGTTCTAATTCCTGTTTTTGATTAGCATTTAATTTTACAAATTTTTTAGTTATTTTTTCTGTTTTTTCTTTAATAATTTTTTCATGATTAGTGGTTAAATTATTTAAATCTTTATTTAATTTATTTTCTAATAATTTTAATTTTTGTATATCTAAATTAATACGTTTTTTTATAGAATTTGTATTTTCATCTTCATTTATAGAATTTAGTATTTTAAAATAATTAATATATTTTATTTGTAATTCAACTATATTTGATAATTTTAATTTTGTTTGTGTTATATTTTTATTACTTAATATCTCTTTTTTATTAATTTCATCTATTTCTGTTATTATATTTTTTATAATTGCATCATCTTTTACAAATAATAAATCATATTTTTGATTAAATGTAAGTGATGTTGTTTTAAGTAAATGTAAATTTGCTATAGTATTATCTAAATCAGTTTTAGCATCTTTTAATATATCGATTTGTCTTAATTCTTTTTCTAACAAATCATTTATAGAAGAATTTAATAATTTTATTTTATTAATATCTTTACTTAATTCTATATCATATTCATAAGTTTTTTCTAATCTATCATATCTAATTTTTAATTTATTTTTAATATCTCTTTCTGTATAAACATTTAATTTTAATAAATTAAGTATTTCTTGTTTTTGTCTTTCTTCTGTTTCTAGTAAATCATTATTTTTAAGTTCTATTTCTATATTTTCAATTTTTTTGATAATTGTTTCTATTAAATTTTCAGTATTTTCTTTTTCCTTATTTTTTATTTCTAATGAATTATTTATTTCTTTAATTTTTTCGTCAATATCTGTTTTATTTTTTTTATTTAATTCTATTTTATCACTAATTTCTTTTTGAATTTTAATTTCTAATTCTAAACGTTGTTTCGCTTCTTTTAATAAAGTTTGTTTATATTCTAATTCATTTAATGCCAATTTTTGTTTTTCTATTTGATATAAACGTTTCATATCTAATTTATCTCGTTTTATATTTTCTATTTCTCCTAAAATTCTTGAAAATAATGCTGAATTTATTAACATTTTAGTGTGGTTATTTAAAATAGCAATTTCATTAGATGCGAAAGCTATTTTTGCTTCATTTAAATTTTTATTTGAAAAATTTACAATTTCAGTACTAATATTTTCAATACTATTATTTAAATTTATATACGGCGTTAATTGTAATTCATCTGCTAATATTTTTAATTCTTTATCTATATTTTTATCATATACACTGATAAAAGAATCATATTTAGTATCAATAAACGTTTCAATAACACTAGTGTCGCTATTTTTAGTTTCTACATCATTAAATAAATTTATTTTTGAAATAATACCATTATAATTATTTTCATTTAATTGAAAATTATCTAAATCAATGTTTAATATTTCTTTAACATTTTTATCATTATATTTTAAAATACTATCAGAATTTTTAGTAGCAATTTCAGCATTATTTAGAGTAATATTTGCTGATTTTTTTAAATATTGTAATTCATTATTAATTTTATCTAATAAGTCTTTTTCACTTAGATAAGTTTTTTCTACAATAGTTATATCTTTATTTAATTTTTCAATATTATCTTTTATATTTTGTATCGATTCATTTGTTAATTTATTCTCAATATTAGCTTCTTCGATTTTAAAATCAAAATTTAATACTAATCTTTTTTTATTATTAATATCTTCATTAATATCATCAATATTAATATTAATATTTTTCAATGTATTTAATATATTACCTTTTTCATTAATTAATTCATCGATAGTAAAATTATCAATATTATTATAAATTTCTTCATAATCTGTATTTAATGCAAACTTTTCTATTTTTATATTAATTAAATAATTATGTAATTTATAAAGTAAATATAAAAATATAAAATTATAAATACAAAATACAAATGTTATAATATATGTATTATTTTCTGTAGTTTTTTCTATTATTTTGTTAAAAGCATAAAATATAAATATTGAAAAAACTATAACAGTTAATATAATTAATTTATTAATTAAGTTTTTATTATATTTATAATATACAGTATTATCTTTTGTTTCTTTTTCTTTAGTAATTAGTGGTTTTTTAGCAACAGGTTTATTATAAAATTTAATAGAAACAGTATTTTCAATAGGTTCTATAAATTTATTTGGGTCTTGAACAATTTTATTTGATTTTATAACATTATATTCTTTAATTAAGTTTGATTCAATACTAAAATTAGTGGGTGTAATACTATTATATACCATGTAATTTTTGTTAATTAATTTTAAATATTTATTATTAAATTCTATAACATCATGATTACTTTTGGGTAATAAATTTAATATTTTTTGAACACATTTATTTCTATAATTATCATATTTTTTTGAAATATTAAGTGCATATAAATGTAATTCTTTATTATTTTCATTTTTATAATTATTATTAATTTTTTCATCCATATTAATTAAATCAGCGTGATAAGTAAGAATAGGTTTTACCAATTCTAAAATTTTTTTGTTAAATTTTTTATCATCATTAAATTGTATTGTAGAAGTATATGTATTAGTATTTGTATTTTTAATAGTAATTATATTAAATGATATGTAATTATTATTATCAGTTGTATATAATTTATTATTATTATTAATATCATATTTAAATGGTATGTTAAATTTATAAGTATTATTAGAAAAGTCTTTAGTTGAAATAAAATAATAAAAATTTCTAATAAATTCTAATAAAAAAATATGTTTATTATATTTATCAGTAATTAAATTAGAAATATTTAAATCACAAATATATTTATTTGAAATATCATAATAATTATTAACAATATTTTCATATAGAAAAAAATCATTATTTGGATTATTAATATTATATTTAGTATAATATTTAATATCATTAAGATAAAAATTTTTACTATTCAATATATTATTGCGGTTTTTATTTACATTAATACTTAAAAAATCATAAAAAATTGTTGTTTCATCAATTATACCTTTATTTTTAAAATAATCATTATTTTCAATATTAGTATTTAATTTTGGAATAGTAATATTGTTATTATTTATTAAATTATTTATATTTTTTTCAGATGTATTAACATTCATAATACTTTTTATACTCTAATTTTATATCATATAAAAAAACTAGTAATATATACTTGGTCTATAAATTTTTTTTCTATTAAATAAAATTAACTTTATTTGGTAATAGAAATATTGTATTTAAAAATAAAATAAAAAAATGATAAAAATATATTTTATTTAAAAATATATAATATATAAGAAACTAATAAAAGAATGTCAATATATCCTGAACTATCTTATAGCGATCAAAAAATTGATATTCAAGATGTTAAAGGTATTCAATTTAGTGTATTAGGTCCTGAAGAAATTATTAAACGCTCAGTTGTAGAAATAACAAAAACAGATACATATGCGGGTAGTGAACCAATTATTGGTGGTTTATTTGATTCAAGAATGGGAGTATTAGAACATAATAAAATTTGTTCTACTTGCGAACAAAAAAATATATTTTGTCCAGGACATTTTGGACATATTAAATTAGCAAAACCAGTGTATCATGCAATGTTTTTTGATATTACAAAAAAAATATTAAAATGCGTTTGTTATAAATGTTCAAAATTATTAATTTCAGAAAAAACTCAGGACGAAAATATCAAAAATGATATTAAAAAAATATCACTTATTAAAAATAATCAAAAAAGATGGGAAGCATATTTTAAATTATGTAATAAAGTTTTATCAAATAATAAATATAGTTTATGTGGTGATGATGGTTCAATTGGTTGCAGTGCAAAACAACCGAATAAATATATGAAGGAAGGTTCTATGAAAATTATTGCAGAATGGAAAAATATAAAAAAAAAGGGGGATGAATTAAATGCAAATATAGAAGAGGATTATAGTTTAGAATTAACAGCGGAAGATGTTTTACGAATTTTCCAAAGAATATCTGAAGAAGATATGGAATTAATGGGTTTTAATCCTCAATGGAATCGCCCAGAATGGATGATATGTAGTGTTTTACCAGTACCTCCACCTAGTGTAAGACCTAGTATTATTGAAGAAAATGGGCAAAGAAGAGAAGATGATTTAACACATAAATTAAGTGAAATAATTAAAATTAATAATAATATTTATGATAAAATTGCAAAAGGTACGCCTGAAGAAACAATTAAATTAATTACTATGGTATTACAATATCATATATTTACATTTATTGATAATCAAATACCTGGATTAGCACCATCACAACAAAGAAATGGTCGTAAATTAAAATCAGTTTCAGATCGTATGAAAAAAAAAGAAGGAAGAATTCGTGGTAATTTAAATGGAAAACGTGTTGATCAATCGGCACGTTCAGTTATTACACCGGATCCTTATATTAGTATTAATGAATTAGGTGTTCCAATAAAAATTGCATCAAATATTACATTTCCGGAAGTTGTAAATAAATATAATATTGAAAATTTAAAAAAAGTAATATTAAATGGACCAGATGTTTGGCCCGGTGCTAAATTAATTAAAAAATATAAACAAACTACTACCATAAATTTAAAAAATGCAAATTTAGAAAAAATGGTAGATGAATTAGAATATGGTGATGTAGTTCATCGCCATTTATCAGATGGTGATTATATTTTATTTAATCGTCAACCATCATTGCATAAAATGTCTATGATGTGTCATAAAGTAATTATTATGCCATATCAAACATTTAGATTAAATGTTTTAGATACACCACCATATAATGCTGATTTTGATGGTGATGAAATGAATTTACATTGTCCACAAAGTATTCAAACAATGTCTGAATTACAAGACATTGCTGCAGTGCCATATATGATAATAGCACCAAGAGATGGAAAACCAATTATAGAAATTGTACAGGATACTTTATTAGGAAGTTTTCGCTTAACAAAAAATAACGTAGAAATAAAAGATAAAACGATGGCAAATTTACAAATGATAAATAGTTATTTTACAGGTAGTTTATTTAAACCAAATAAAAATTATAATTATACGGGCAAGGAAGCATATTCTAATATTTTACCACCAGGTTTAAATATTGAAAGAAAAAATAAAGCAGAAGATAAGGTTATTATAAATAATAGTATTTATAATTCGGAATCTGGTTCTCTTGATAAAACAATATTTCATTCAAAATCATCTGGATTAATACCTATATTACATCACGATTATGGTCCATTTGAAACACAAAAATTTTTAGATAATACACAAAGATTAATATGTCGTTGGTTATTAACAGCAGGATTTAGTGTTGGTATTAGTGATTTAGTAACTGATAAAGAAACAGAATTACATTTAAAAACAAAAATTAAAGAAATGAAAGAAAAAGCATATTCAAAATTAGATGAAATTAGAAGAGGAATTATAGAAAATAATAGTATATTTTCAAATGAAGAATATTTTGAACGTGAATTAATTGCAATTTTAAATGAAACTACAAATCAAGTTGGTAAAATTGGTTTAAGTCAAATAGATGAAAAAACTAATCGTATGATTAATATGGTTAAATCCGGTTCAAAAGGCAAAGAAACAAATGTTGCTCAAATGATTGCTTGTGTTGGACAACAAAATGTAGATGGAAAACGTATTTCATATGGTTTCACCGATAGAACATTACCTCATTATACTAAATATGATGATGGTCCTGAAGCTAGAGGTTTTGTGGAAAATAGTTTTATATCCGGATTAAGTCCGCAAGAAGTATTCTTTCATGCAATGGGTGGCAGAGAAGGTTTAATTGATACAGCAGTTAAAACAAGTGAAACGGGATATATCCAAAGACGACTCGTGAAAGCAATGGAAGATGCTAAAATTTATTATGATAATACGGTAAGAAATGCTGGTGGTACAATAATTCAATATATATATGGCGAAGATGGTATGGATGGTTGTAAAATAGAAAATCAATATATACCTTATATTGAAATGGATATATTAATAATGGAAAATATATATCATTTAAGAAAAATAGATAAATTAAATAGTTATTTAACAACAAAAGCGAATAAAGAAATTAAATTAGAAACATTTAAAAGATGTACAGAACATTATAATAAAATAATTGAAGATAAAAATTTCTTAATTAAGTATGTATTTAATTTAAAGAAAACTAAAAGTATAAATTATCCAATTCCATTTGATAGAATTATAAATAATGCTATAAAAAAATTAGAAGCAATTTCTATTAAATCAATTAAAACGGATTTAACACCAGATTATATATTAGATAATATTGATAATTTAATAAAAGAATATTATATTAAAGATAATGTTCAAGGAACAAAGTTTTTTGAAATATTATTAAGATTACATTTAACACCAAAAAAATTAATAATTAATTATCATTTTACAAAAGATATATTTGATAATATTGTATTACAAATTAAACAATATTACAAAGAATCAATTGCTCAACCTGGTGAAATGGTTGGTATAATAGCTGCACAAACTATTGGTGAAATGGGTACTCAAATGACACTAGATTCATTTCATGTTTCTGGTACAGCAGCTGCTGTAAAAGCAACTAGTGGTGTTCCCAGATTAAAAGAAATATTAAGTGCTACTAAAAAAACAAAAACACCTACACTATTAATTTATATGAAAAATGATATAGCAACAGCTATTAATCCTGTATTAAATGATGAAGGTTTAGATAATGATGATGTTAATGTAGAAAATGCAAAAAATGCTGCAATGAATATTAAAAATACTATAGAAATTACAAAATTATCAGATATATTAGATTCAAGTGAAATTTATTGGGATAAAACAGATAATCAATATAATACAAATTTAGAAGAAGATAAGGGATTATTAAATGTTTATAAAGAATTTTCATTTACAAATACATTAAGTAGTACTTCACCTTGGATAATTAGAATGAAATTCAATAAAGAAAAAATGAAGGCAAATGGTTTAAGAATGATTGATATTTATACAAAATTAAATACAACATATGAAAAATATATTGAATGTGCGTATAGTGACGATAATGCTGAAGAATGTATTTTTAGAATTAAATTAAATGATAATGTAGCAAAAGATATTGAATTTGGTGATCAAATGGCTGCTATAAAAGCATTAGAACATAATATAGTATATCAAGTGTTATTAAAAGGATACAAAGGTATTAAAAAAGTATCACTTAACAAAAAGAAATATAATAAATATAATTTTATTACAAATAAATTTGATAATTATGTTGAATGGGTATTAGATACTGATGGTACTAATCTTGTTGAAATTTTATCAAATACTAATGTTGATGCAACAAGAACAATTTCAAATGATATTAGAGAAATTTATGAAACATTAGGTATAGAAGCGGCAAGAACTGCATTATATCACGAGTTAGTAAATGTAACAAGTGAAGATTCAATGAATTACAGACATTTATCATTATTAATAGATACAATGACATATAAGGGACAATTAATGTCTATTGATAGACACGGTATTAATCGGGGTGATATTGGTCCATTAGCCAAATCAAGTTTTGAAGAAACAACAGATATGTTAATAAATGCTAGTATATTTGCTGAATATGATAATGTAAATGGTGTATCAGCAAATGTTATGTTAGGTCAACAAGCACCTTGTGGTACAGGAGATGTTAAAATATTATTAGATGAAGAACATATAGCAGAATTATTAAAAGATGATATAGATACCGTAGATAATTTAGAAGATGATATTGATATTGAAATAATAGATGATAATATGTGTAATAATACTGACATTGAGTTTAGTTATAAACTAAATAAAAAAGATAAAAAATGTGTAACATTTAAAGATACAAAAGTAGTGATTAAAGATTAAATAGGAACTCTATTATATATTTTAAATCTATTTGTGTTAAAAATCATTCTATTTTCTAAATCTTTTTTTATTTCTTGTTCTCGATTTGTACTAATAATTATATTTTTTTTTATAGTAAATGTGTGATTATCTTTTCTAGTATCACAGCAAGTTTTGTTAAAATAATTGATTATATCATCTAACATATTTGTTTTATTATTTTAATTAATATAATCATTTTTTATATTTTATTGCCCTATATTCTTCTTTTATATAAAAAAATGAGATTTATTATTATAAAATAGTACTAATATATTAGTAATAATATGGAAAAAGTTCTAGAAGAGATAGTAACCGATAACGAGGTTTCTAAACTAACAAAAAAACAAAAAGCAATTGATAATTTGTTTAAACCAAACAAAGATGGAATATCAGATTGGATAAGCAGAGAAAAAATTGATGAAAATAATGAATTAAAATGGGGAAATAATGGAGTTATGAGACACAATTTATTTCATAATGATAATAGGTATATATGGGATATTAAAAAAAAGAATGATAATCAATCAGGGCGGATAATAGCAATAAGAACAATTGGTATAAATGAAGAAATATTATTGGGAAAAAATAGACCAATAAGAGCAGATATTCATAAATATCATAAATCACAGGGTTGTGTTGTTTGTGGTTCGCATTCAGACTTAATAACAGACCATAAAAATGATCTATATAATGACCCTAGAGTTTTAGATATAAAAACACAAACTAAAGAAGATTTTCAATGTTTATGTAATCATTGCAATCTACAAAAAAGACAAATAGCAAAAAAAACTATGGAAACAGGTAAAAGATATGGTGCTACAAATATACGTTCTTTATCAGTTTTTGGAATTGATTTTATTGAAGGCGATGAAACATTTGACAAAAATAATGTAGATGCTATGGTTGGAACATATTGGTATGATCCTGTTAAATTTATGAATTATATTAAGACAAATCTAAAATCTCTTTAACTTTATCAAAATATTCTTTGTTAAGTTCACATCCTTTAAATTTTCTATTTGTATTTTTACAAGCAATTAATGTAGTACCTCCACCAAGAAATGTATCTAAAACAGTGTCATTTTCATTAGAGTGTTTTTTTATTAATTCTTCAAATAAAGGCAAACTTTTTTGTGTTGGATGAAATCTATTTTTTCCACCTTGTAGCGGAAACATATAAATAGCATTATCATATTGACTATTAAATGTGGGATTAGAACCTTTAATACAAGTTAATGCTATTTCTCTACAATTAGTTAAATAATTAATTTTACTATTTAAGGGTTGAGGATTAGTTTTAATCCATTCAATAAATCTGATTTGTTTAAAATTATATTTTTCTAAAATTTTTTTTAATGTTTCAATTTTCCATAAATCAAAAAATATAATAAGTGTTCCACCATTTCTAAGTTTATCAAAATATAATTTAATAAATTTTTCTAAAATTTCCATTGTAAAATCATTATCCCAATCACCATAATCTGTTTTAACACAATATTTTTTACCATATATAGTACCATATTTTAAGTAATTACTTTTATTAATGTCATTTTCAATATTATTAATAGTTTTATATTCTTCCCACTCTTTTTCTGTTTTAACAGCTTCTATATTATTATTTTCATTGTCTTTTACTTTATTATAATGAGTGTTCATTCCACTTTCTCTAGAAATAATATAAGGAGGGTCTGTTAATATTAAATCAATACTATTATTTTCTAAATTATTTAAATAATTTATACCATCTATATTTTGAAAATCAATAGTATTATCATCTAACATTTCTTTTACTTTACTTTCAACTACACAAGGTTTTTTTTTATTTAAATGTTTTTTGTACTGTTCTTTTTGACTAAATTCTTTTCCACATTTTTCACAGCTATAATTAACCATTATTAGTTATATATTTATTTTATATTTAAATCAATTTTTTTTGAGTATTTCAATGTCTAATGGTGTAAAATCCAATTACGATTTCCTAATTTATTATTACAACCATAACACATCGGTTTTAAATTCTCTAAAGAAGTTTTACCACCATTATATTCTGAAATAATATGACCACAACTATAATCATTAATTGTTATAATATTAGTACATTTATTAAAAGGACATACACCTTTTTTATTATTACCATATTCTTGCACCCATACCTTTTTTTTTAGTGTAGCAGTAATACGTTTTTTTTCTTTTTTAAAACGATGAACAGGTATAATACTCTTATCTATTAAATAATCAACAAAATTATTATTTTTTAATGTAAATATTATACCATTTTTAACACAATCGTGTTCATCTTTATAAAAAAATTTGGAATTATTATTATAAATTTCTTGATAATTAATAATATAATTAAATCTAAAATTACTATTTTCAAAATCGTTTTTGATATCATTAAAATTATCAAACTTTAATAAATAATTTGTACTTTCTAATTCATTTAAAAATTCAGATATTGTTTTTCTATAAGATTCTTTTTTTTGTTTTTTTTCAAAATATAAACCATAATATTTATCTAAATAATTAATAAATTTTTCGTGTAAATCTTTACTAAAATCATCTAAAAATATATAAGTATTATTTTTATATGAATCCTTATTTAATTCAATAAATAAGTCTTTATTTTGTTCATCATTTTCAATAATATAGCAACATATGTATATTAAATCATTATAATTTTCATTATTTAAATTACGAATTAATTCTATACGATGTTGTCCATCCATTATATATATGTTTTTACTTTTTGGAATAAAACTTAATACTATTTTATTTTTAAAATAAAAAAATTCAGGATTTTTTTTATATGAATAAGTCATTTCATCTACTTTATCCTGATTAATATCACCTTGATATTTTGGTTTTAAAAATTTAAATTTATCTAATATATTAATAAATTCATTAAAAGTATATCTATATTCTCTATATAATGGTAAATTTTTTTCTAACAATTTATTATTAAATATAATATCTAATTTAGATAAATCTAAGTCTCCCATAATTATAATATACTTTATTTATTATTTTTTATATCAGTTATTATACTATTTATTAATGTTTCCATTTTTTCTATATCAACATTATCAGAATGTTTATATTGTAAATATAAAGAATTAATATTATTTTCATTGCGAATATTTAAAGAAATTCTATTATTAATTTTATATTCTTGAATAGAATATTCAACACTATGATCTATATCATTTGTACAAGGAAATATATAGGTTGGGTATTTATTTTCATAATAAGTTAATATTAAATTATTATTAATATTATTTATATTTTGTAGTACTTTTTCACTAACAATTTGACTATCATTAGTTAAATCATATGTATATGATAAATTATTTAAGTAAAATGTATTATAATTATTTTTATTTTTAAATTTATATTTATCTAATATATTATCTACATAAAAATCTAAATTATATTTATTAAAATTATTTTGCGGTTGTATAAAATATATTTCAATTAAGTTAGTATTTTCAAAAGTTAAATCATTTAATTGAATCATATGTATATTTTATTTAAATATATTAATCAATTTTTAAATATAAATTGTTTAAAAAATAAATATAATTATATATTAAAATGAAAGTTAAATGCTTAATATGTAAAAAAAAATTAAATATTTCAGAAACTTTAACAAATAAATGCAAATGTGATAATTATTATTGTACAAATCATTTATTTTTTACAAATCATAATTGTAAATTTGATTATATAGAAGATTTTAAAATTAAAAGTACTAGCAATATAGTTGATTTATCGTGTAAGTTGGAAAAAATTTAAACATATATAAAAGCATTATTAATATTTAATAATATATAAATGTCTTTTTCATTGGCACCCTTTATTATAAAAAATTCTTGTAGTGATATGCACGATATTTTTTATTCTAGAAAGTTTATAAGTAAAATTTTTGATATAGAAAATAAGGAATATATTACTAAATCCAATGGTAATATACACATACAAAAAAAATATAATGTAAATGATTTACAAAATATGTTTACTATTACGCCATATATAAATGAAAATATTATTTCAAAAATAAAACATATTGTTTTTGAGTTAAATGTACATCAATCTGTAATACTAAATACCGATGATGTATTAATTATTAAATATATATGTTCGATTGATAAACCGACTTATATTAAATCAATGTTGGCAGACCAATCTACAGTATATTATATTAAATTTTATAAAAATACTAATAATAATGAATATTTAAATATGTGTTATTATAGAAAATTTATACAATCAGATGATATTGAATTATATAATGATAGTGATATTATAAATGATAATAATATATTAAATAATAATTCAGAATACAATACCATTAAATTTAATAGTGCACTATTAGTTACAGCAAGTACTTTATTAGGAGAAGATGCAGTAAATGATATGATTATACCATTTATATATAAAATATATGATGATTTTATTGATATAGTTATAAATAAAAGAATTAAAAATTATTTAAAACATAAAAAAATCGAACTATTAAAAAAGAAAAATTAAATATCTATATCTTGTTGTGCAAGACATAATTTAATTTCACCAAGTGATGCTATACTATATCTTAAAATTATTGGATATGAATTTTTTAAATATATTTCAACAGTAGGACATAGATTTGTACATTTAGTAAAAATTAGTAAATATTTTAAACTAAATACACCTTGTATTATATCCTCAATTACTTCATTTTCATTTTCTGTTTGTTTTAATATTTTTATATTTTGAGAATTTTCACTACCTAATGTAGTTTCTTGACTACAAAAATCACCTTTACATTTTAATATTAATGAATGTTCTATATTTCTTATTTCAATATATTCAGAAATATTATGCATATCTCTTATTATTTTTTGTAAATATGATGAAGGCATTGTTATAGTTGTATGAAAATTAACTGGGGGTATAGTAACATTTAGTACATCAATATCAATTGTTGATAATTTATAATTTGTTTCAACATTTTTTTCATTATTGCTTATTTTTATACCTAAGTTATTTGGATCATCTTTTTCAATATAAATATTTAGTAAATCATTTGTTCCTATTGTTTTAATTAACATATGTAATTTTAACATATTCACACCAATATACATTTTTTTTTCACAATAATATTCTTCAAAACGTTCTGCATCTAATTTTAAATGTATTAATACAACGTGTGTATTATCCATTGCAATAATTTTAATACCAGTTTCATCTATTTCTAGATTAACATCCATTAGTATATCTTTTAAAGCATCAATAACTTGTTTAAATATTGTTGCCTGTATTGTTTTAATATTTATTAAATATTTTTCAGTCATTATAAAAACTTATATTATATTATATAATTTTTCTTTTCTTTATATAGATACTTTATAAAATGTCTTTAAAATTACTAAATAATATTTTAGATAGAGAATTACGTTATTCAAAATATAATATTAAAGCTGGTATGTTAAGACAAAAATCAGTTTCTAATAATTTACAACCTAAACCAACTTCACGTTATAATTTAAGAAACGTATCATCTGATATTGAAGATATTAAAAATATATTTTATATATTTTGGAATCATTTTTGTAAACTTAATAATACACCCCAACATATAGATTTACTGCGTAATAATTGTAATTATAATAATTTAAATAGATTAGAAATACCTATTAATATTAATGACCCAAATAATGGTAAAATACTTTTAAGAGTTCAAAGAAATGAAAAAAAATATATTTTAAGTATTATAATTAAATTAGGTAATATACATATTACAATATTTAATAATGTAATTTGTTTAGCAAATAATAATGTCAAACACAGTTTATGCGAATTACATTTTACATTTGAAAATATAATAACTCCTCCTAATTTAAGTTCTTTTACTGCTGCTGATAATAGATTAAGACTTTATATAGAATGGAATTATTGGGATGATGTTTATATGTCATTTAGCGACCGTGAAGTTGAACTTAAAATAATTGATAAATTAACAACTATTACTTATGATATAATGTATTATTTAAATTATGGACGTAATAGAATACGTACAACTAGTCCATCAAGATTATTAAGAGAATTATATTTACATAGAGATTTATTAATAAATCAAGAAACAATTAATAATTTACGTGATTTTGCTGGTTTATTACAATATATAACTTTTTTATATAGAGGTGGTAAAAAAAAATAATTATTTTTTATTTAAATAATCATATTTCGCAATATCAATATCATCACATATCTGTCTAATATTTGCCCATTTTTCTTGTTTTTCATTTAATGTATTTTTATGTTCAACAATATTCCATAATTCACTTAGAGTATCTACTATGTTACTATTGTTTTTATTATAAATTTTTAATAATGTATCATTATCAATATTATCTGGTGCTTGTAATTTTAGTTGTTCCATTTTTTATAATAAAATAATTTTTTTATATATTTTTATATATGTAAATATTTATTTAATGTATCTTCATTATATTTGTCAGCTATAATATATGCAATATATTCATATGGGTGTTCATAAATTACATTATTATTTAAACAATTAACATCTTGTATTGATTTGGGATTTTCCGTTTTATAATAACAACCAAATTTTTTGTTATTATTGTCAATATATGTATTTTTATTTAAATCCGGATTTGAGCGTATTTTTTTATCTAATAAATAATTAACTTTTTTAAAGTTGAGTTTATTAATAATTGTTTCAATTATTTCTGGATTATATCTTTGATATATATGTATTTTTTCGTGTATTAATGTATTAACAAAATTTGAATTTATTTCATTTGGTATAATTTTATCTGATAAAAATATAATATTATTTCTTGTATGTGGCATACCTTCTTCGTATTCATAATTATTATAATAAGATAATGCAAAATTCCAATTTAGTTTTGCAATTTCTTTACCTTTTAGTAAATCATTATAATTATTAAAAAATATATCAGCTTTCATACAAGCTTCTTTTATTATATTTATTTGATTTTTATTAAAATTTTTTATACAATTTGTTATTTTTGTAATGTATTCATTTTTTGTATTGACTTTTCTTGCTTTTAAATCATATATAGTAAAATTGTTAATATAATTGTCATTATCTTTTTTTAAAAAATCTATTACATTTTCTTTTTTAAGAAAGTTAATATTATTTTGTAAATGTTCTATTTTTTTCCTCTTAAAGCATTTTATTAACTGATATATAATTATAAAAATTAAAATAATAATTATAATGTCTATAATTATTTTTAACATTCTTTACTATTATATAATAAAATCTTAATTTCTAATAAGAGAATAATGATCAAATATTTACTAACTATTATATATATATTTATTGCAGAATTTATATGGTTATATTTAATTAATTCAAAAAGATATATTTCTATTACAGAAAAAATTCAAAAAACAAAATTTAATGTTAATATAAAATATGCTATTTTATCTTATGTTTTAGTTTTAATAAGTATTTTTTATGTTACAGTTCCATTTGTTATTAGTAAAATTAGTATTAATGATAATAATAAAATAAAAAATATAAAAATTTTTATATATTCTTTTATAATAGGATTTTTAATTTATGGAATTTATAATTTAACATCATTATCAATATATACAAATTATACATTTTTTATAGCATCTATTGATACATTATGGGGTGGTATTTTATATTCAACATCAACATTACTTTTTTTTAACTTAAAACATATGTTGAACTGATACTAAATCCAAATCTTTAACCCTATATAATTCATATTTATTATTTGGCATATATCGTTTAATTATAAATGGCAATTTCCCTTCTAATAATTCTTTTTTTGCTATTTCTCGTAATTCTAAATTACTTTTAATCTCTATTTTATCAGATAAAAATGATGTTGCACCATGTGCCAACATTGTTGCACGTTGAGCAATAATTTGATTAAATTCATATTTAGTCATTATTGGTTTTGATATTTTATTTTCATTTAATTTATTATATATTTCATTTACAGGAATTATTTTTCCAGATTTATTAGCCAATAAAGATTGCATTAATAATTTGTTATATCTAATATTTATATCATTTTTTATTTTTATAAATAATTATTTAAATTGCCGCCTGTTATTTTTTTAATTGCTTCTTGTAAATTAATTACATCATATTTTGAATTATGTGCATTTTCTATTTCCATATTAAATGCATGATAATACAATTCTTTTAAACTAGGATCTTTAATTTTATTAAATTTATTTTTTGCTTTAACAATATTTTTAAAAACTTTCATTGAACACACTAATTGTTTTTTTTCTAATTCAATTATAATATGGTAAAGTTTACGTCTATATAATTCGCTTTTAATTACATTTATATCAAAACCAATATTATGAGCAATAATCATTTCACAATTTTTTAATTCTTTATAAAATATATCTGCTATTGTATCAAACTTATAACCATCATTTTTTGATATTTCATCCGTTATGTTATGAAAATCACTATTATTAATTGTAAAATCATCCGCATATATAATATAATCATGCAATTTAATGTTATTAATTTTATCATCGCATTTCATAAAAGTAAATTGAACAATACGAGCATTATCATATTTTTTTAATTCTTTAAAATCCGGATAATTGCAATATCCCTGACAAATCGGTAATCCATTTGTTTCTGTATCTATTACTAAATACATTATTAATTTATATATAATGTATAATAATCATTTTTTTATATTATTATAAGGTTTTTATATAGTAAAATACATTTTAAAACACTTATTATAAAAAAACTAGTATTATATATTTTTATTTTTTTTATAAATGGTAATAGTAAAATAAATAAATATAATATAACATATATTATAGTTATACCAAATAAAAAATCATTTGTAATTCTTACATTATTTTTATTTTTATATTTATTATATAAATGTAATGCATTATAATCTACTATTATTTCATAATCATTATTTAAATATTTATTGTTATCTATATTTGTTAAATCTATTATATACATCTTTTTATATATAATTTTTATTTATTTTTTCCATATATGCCCACAATGATCACATACATATAAATATTTCATATTCTTATTATCATATTTAATATATAAAACTTGTTGTTCATCTACACTTTTATTACATATTTCAGTATTCGGACAAATAATATTAATATCGCGAATACGTCGTAATGTAGGGTCATATCGAAGATAATTATTAATATTTTGATTATATAATAAATCATCTTCTGAATATTTTGTCTCCGATATTTTAATACATTTAGATGTATTTTCTATTTTACTAAATGAACAATGTTTACAAAATTTAACCAAATCATTGTCCTCATTATTTTTAATATATAGCATATTATCGCAATTATCGCAGAATTCCATTATCTATTATTTATATAATATATAATTTTATTTCATTTTTTTTATATTATTTATATTTAGAAATATAAATTTTTTTGTTAAATTATAAAAAAAATTGATTTTTTTTATATGAAAAGTAATTATATATAATGGCGGATACTACTAAAACAGTTATTCAAAAATTTACTGAATTAGTTGACATTGAAAAAGAATATACTTTAAAAGAGTTAACTTCAATTTTATCTGAATGTTTTAAAGATGCAAATAAAAAACTAAAGAAAAATAAACCACCTTCACAGTATAATTTATTTGTAAAAGAAAAAATGCCTGTATTAAAAGAACAATTTCCAGAAATGACGCGCCAAGATTTAATGAAAAAAGTTGGTGAACTTTGGAAAAGCACAAAAACTAATAATAATGCAGAAACAGAAGCAGTTGTTGAAGAAGCAGTTGTTAAAGAAACTGTAGATGAAGAAGTTAAACCAGTAAAAAAAACAAAAAATAAAAAATGATTAAATATTAATAAATAATAGGGTATATGATTGAACAGATTATTTTAGTATCTATTGTTTATGGTTTAGTTATTTATGGTATTATTGATAGTTATATTATTAAACAAAGAAGACAAAATGTTGAATTAAATTCTATTTATGTAGCAAATCGTACAACATTATAAAAAAATAATTAGTTAGTCGTTATAACTAACACCCAGCAATATAAATCAAGTTTCGTTAGTTGTATAACTAACACCCAGCAATATAAATCAAGTTTCGTTAGTTGTATAACTAACACCCAGCAATATAAATCAAGTTTCGTTAGTTGTATAACTAACACCCAGCAATATTAAATGCGTTATTTACTTAAATTAAATATAATTTGATAATTTTCAAAATATTTTTTTATTATTATTACACAATGTTTGCTCAATACAAATTTTTTTACTTTTAATGTATTAATATAACTAGTTATATAATTTGTAAATTCAATAATTGACTTATGAGTTGCATTTATTTTTATATTTTTAAAAAATAAAATTGATATATTTAAATACTGAAATATTTTTAACTCTTCTAAATTATAAATAGCCGTATATATATAACTGTCACTATTTATTAATTTTTTTATTAAATTTTCTACAATTATATTATTTATTATTTGATTTGATGTACATAAATATTCTTTTAATGAAAAAAAAGCTTCTATTATAGATTCATTATTATTATTTTTTAAATTACATAGTACAGGTTTTAATTCATCTCTTATTTTACCTCTTACTGACCACTTAGGTGTACTATCTTTTAAGTATTTCAAATTATTATTATTTGCATAACTAATAATATTTTTTTTATATATATTTAACATTGGGCGCCAATAACTTATTCCATCTATTAATGATATGTATTCCATTCCCGATAAATTTTCATAACTGTATTTATTTGAAATATTAGTAATAATATTTTCAAAACAGTCATCTTTGTTATGTCCCAATAATACATATACATTATTGCTAAATAAGAAACCATATTTATACATATCACATCTTATTTTTTTTGTTATATCTTCGTATAAATCTCTTAAACCATTATCTTTACAATTATTTCTATTAATCTCATCAATATTTCTATAAATTAATTTAACATTTAAACTATTACAATAATAATTTACAAAATCTAATTCATTACTACATTCCTGTCTATTATTATAATTTATATGTATTGCTATTAAATTTTTAATTTTACTATTTGTTTTTCTAATATTATTTAGTATATGTAATAATACTACACTATCTACACCCCCTGATAATGAAACAATAAATGTTGAATTATCTTTTAAATTTAATAATTGTTTATAAATTGTTTGGTAAATATTGCTACTTTCATTATTATACTCTTGTAAATAAGTAACTAAACATTTTTCATCTAATATATTTTTATTTATATCATTCAATTTTTTAACTGGTATTTTATTAGTATATGAATTAACATTTATATTTTTATAAATATTATTTAATGTATTATAAATATATTTTTTACATGTTATTTTATCAATACCTTCTGAATTATTATATAATTCTATAAATACTTCGACACATAATTTTATTTTATTAATATCATTAATATGTCTATATGGTAAATAAATAAAACATAATTCATTAATTGAAAATTTATATTGTGAATTTAATAAATAATCTGAAAATTTAATTGCTTTTTTTGAAAGTAATATTGTATTAATATTTTCTCTATATGCTCTTTTATAATGTCTAGATATTTGATCAAGCAATATAATACAAGCAATTAGTAAATTTTTATCAGAATTATTTATATCTATTTTATCTACTATATTAATATGTTGAAAATATTTATCAGATACAAATATATCATATTCTTCATTTTTTGAAAACCAATAATCTTTATTACTAAACCAATTATCATATAAGTCATATAAAATTGAATAATCTGCCATATAATTATATACAATTATTAATATTCTATTGTTTTTATATAAGAATTGTTATTTATTTTTGTATTGATTATATAATAGAAATGCCATTTATAGGCCAAGGTAGTTATGGGTGTATTTTTTCCCCAAAACTTAAATGTAATAATAATGATATTAATATAAATAATTCTGTTGGTAAAATTTTTAAAAATACAAATGATATGGAATTTGAAAAAGAAATATCTAAAATAATACAAAAAATAGATCCAAATAATGAATGGACTGTTCCATACTACGGTAGTTGTCAAACAAATATAAAAAAAGCTGAATTAACAGATAATATTAATAAATGTAGTCATATTAATAAAAATATTATAAATATAGAGCAATTAATATATGATAATGGTGGTATTGATTTAAAAAATGTTGATTATGAAAAAAATATGATAATAGATGATTTTATTAGAATGTTAGTACCTTTATTAAAAGGGCTAATAACTTTACATAATAATAAATTATTTCATTGTGATATTAAACCTGAGAATATTTTATATAATAATAAATTAAAAAAGTTATATATTATTGATTTTGGTTTATTAACTCAATATAGTGACGTTGTTAATGCTGAAAATTTTTCTGTTTATTCATATACTTATCCTTATTTTCCACCAGAATTTAAAATATATTCAAGTTTAATATTTTTAAATAATACAAAAATATTAACAAAATCAATATTAACAAATTTTAATAATTATAATCAAGCATCATTTATTAAATTTATGTCAAAATATATAAATATTCCTAATGAAATAGAAGTATTTATTGAAAAATGTGTTAATGACAAACAAGAATTTAAAAATAAATTTATTAAAAATTATGTATCTAAGTTTGATGTATATTCACTAGGAATGTCATTTATAGAAATATATTATAAATTAAATAAAATGGGAAAACTTAAAATTAATAATAAAAATTTATTAGATGATTTTTTTAAAGAAGTTATAATTCCTATGATAAGAATGGATGCTGATTTAAGATATGATGCACAAAAAGCGTATGATAGTCTTAACAAATTATTAAATAAATATGAAGAACGTACAGTGTCGCCTGTTAAAAAAAATATAATACCTTCCTATAATAATTGTATGAAAATGAAAAAGAAAGAGTTAATAGAATTATTAAAATTAGAAAATAAACCGATATATGGTAATAAAATAGATTTATGTAATAGATTAAAAAATGAAGTAAAAAATGAAGTAAAAAAGTCGAGTAATAAAATAACACAAACAGATTGTGAAAAATTAAAGATAAAAGAAATAAAACAGTTATTAGAAAAAGAAAAAAAACCAAAATATGGTACAAAAAAACAAATGTGCGAAAGATTATTAAAAACTCCTTTGAAGATATAAAAAAAGTACATTTCTTTATTTTTTTTAAATTTTATAAAACTTTTTATAAATTTTTATTTTTTTTAAGAAATGTACTTTTTTTTATATAAGAAAAATAATAATAATATTTACATAATAATGAAAAAAACAATTAATATATTTTTAATACATAATGCGGAATTAAAAAATAGAGTTGATTATATTAATAGTACCATATCTTTTATTAAAACATTACTTGAAAAAAATGGATTTAATACTAATATTAAAATGTGTAAAAATAAGGACAAATCTCAAATTCAAAATGATGCGGACAAATATAAAGAAAGAAAAAATTATAACCCAAGTGATAATAAATTATATGATGATTTAATAACGAATTTAAATGATTGTCAAATTTCAAATATTGAAAATCATCGCGATGCATTAAGACATGTTGTTAGTAATGAATATAATTTAATAATAGAAGATGATTTAGTTATTAATAAAAGTTTTATAGAAAATATAGAAAAAATATTTACAGATATTTTAAAAAATAATTTTGACTTATTAATATTATCCGACTTCATTAATAACAACGATGAAACATTAAAACTATGCGATATTAATACTAATTATATATTAGTATCTAAAAATTCATATTTTATTAATAAAAAAGCAGCAGATAAATTATATAATTATCTTGAAGTTATTAAATTTGATATGCGTACTTCATTATCTAAATTTATAAATGATTATAATAATGAATTTAGTTGTAAAATATTAAATAAATGTACATTTTTAGAAGGTAGTAAAATAGGTTTATTTACTTCATCAACAAAAAACAAAAATATTTTAACACAAAATAATGATTATATTACATTATTACATATTTCAAACAATAGTATAATAACAGATGAAATGTTAAAAGAAGTAGATGAAATTTATGAAAAATTATCAGGTTTAAACAATGCTGAAATAATTCATTTAGTAGGACTAATTTATTATAAAAATAATAATGTTGAAAAGGCATTAGAATATATGCAGCGCGCGGCATATAGTTTAAAAGATAATTACAGTTACTATGACAAGAATAATCATATATTAAATAATGCAATAAATATTTATAAATTTAATCAAGATTTAAATAAATATAATAAAAAAAAATCAAAATATAGTAATTAATTTATCAAGGGGAAGGTTTTTGTTGAACAGGGGGGGCTTGTTGTTGCACTGGTTGTTTTTGTTGAGGTGGTGCAGATGCAGGGGGAACGGGTATTTTATTTAAATGTGTAGTAATTTCATTAACTTTTACTTTTAATGAATTAATATCTTCATTAAATTTTTTATTATTTTCAGTGGCTAAAGAACTATTTTGATTAACTGCGACAACAATTTCTTTATCTTTAGACATTAATTCTTGTGTAAGTTTTTCAAATTTTTGTTCCATTTCTGATAATTTTTTTTCTAATAATTCAACTTTGGAATTATCAACAGATACACTTGTTGATGAAACACCGCTTTTTTCTAATGTAGAAACTCTTTCCATTAAACTATAAATTTTACTAGATGTACTCATTTAATTATTTTACTATTCTACTACTAATATATATGAGAAATAATTTTATTAAATTTAAACATATAAAAAAAAATGATTGTATATATAAATAAGAGAACTTAATAATGATACAGCCAATTAGATGTTTTACTTGTGGAAAAGTAATTGCTGATCAAATTGATTATTATAAAAAAGAATGTGATAAACAGATAAAAGATTCAAAAAAAAAAGAAGAACGTTTTAAACATTTTTCCGATAATCATACCGGTGAAATATTAAATAAATTAGGTATAAGTAGGTATTGTTGTAGAAGAATGTTTATTAGTGACGTAGATATGATGGACATAATTTAGTTATTTTATCTTAATAAGTTTTAAGAGATATATACAAAATGTCTGATATATATACTAGTTATATGAATGAATTAACAGATAATATTAATAAAACAGATAAAGATATTAATAAATATATTGAAAATATTATTGAAAATAAATTTTCTACATTAGTTAAAGAATTAAATATTAAAAATGAAACAAATAATAATAAAATGATATATGAATATACATTACATGAATTATATCAAAATACAATTCAATCTATAATAGATATGATAAATGATTTAAGTGAATTTTTTTCTATTAATCATAAAAATAAAACTAATAATGAATATCGCACAGAATTATTTAATATATTTTTAAGTGATAAAAGAAAGTTATATAGTGGTATAATTTTAATAATATTATCATTAATTATATATTTTGTAGATGGTGTATCTATATAAAATATCTTTTTTTAGTAAGATGAATGAAAAATATAATTACTTATATATATATATATTAATATTAAGTTTTTTATATTTTATATTAAATTATTTGAATAAAAAAAGTTTATTAATAATTTTAATATTAATAATAATAAGTTATTATATATATTTAAATATACTTTATCAAAATAATATTGCTAAAAAAAATAATACAATTTTAACAAATAATATAAATAGTAATGTTAAAGACATTAACCAGATTGATACTCCAATTTATAACTTAAATAAAAATATACCAAAAAATTTAACATTTTTATTAAAAGATAATATATTACTTAACATTTGTTCAAATATAAATTTTATTAAAAGATATAATAAATCATTATATAGTAATATATTAATACATATAAATAATTTTGTGAAAATATATATATATATATTAGCAGATAAATATAATCCTGAAATATATTATAATAATTTAAATGATCTAAGATTATATATATTAGAACAACTATATTCTATAATACACGAATTACCTTTTGATAAAAATAATTCTGTTAATTTAGATAAATTAAATGAAAATATAAAATTATTTACTTTTCGAAGTAGAAAAATGTTATCAATTATTGAAAATTATTCTAAAAATGAAAAAAATATAATATACTTAGATGATACAAAAATTACGCCATTTAATAGAATTGCAAATGAAAAAAATATTTTACCATAAAAATCCGGTTTTATTTAATTTAATATTACTGTCTATAATTGAGTAAAAATCTTTATTATTATAAGAAACACTTTTAAATATAATAAATAATATTAATAATAATAATAATATAAATAAATATTTTTTCATATTATTCTTTATATTAAATATACATTTTAAAACTATATAAAGTTAAATTTATTATTAATAAATAAGTTTATTTAAAAATATGGGAGATACGTTAGTTTCAACAAAAGAATATGATTATTTAGATGAAGACAAACCTATTAAAAATCAAAATTATTGTTTATTATCATTTATTAGTCCAGAAGATGTATTATTAAATAAAGAAAGTTATTATTTAACCGCTTTTTTTAAAAATTTATCAAATGATATAAAAACTTTACTAGATGGTATTGAAAGCAAATATCCAGATGATAAAGAATTTATTGATACTATTCGCAATAATACAAAATATTTAAGTGATGTTAAAGAAATGGATGAACAATATAAATTTCAAAAAAATATTAATTCAGAATCTGTAGAAAAATTATTCCACGCAGATAATAATTTTCAAACAACTATGCGTGGTATTAAAGTTCGAGGCGTTTTTGAAACATTAAATGAAGCAAAAAATAGAAGTGAATTTCTTAAAAGAACAGATAGAAATCATAATATATTTATTGGACAAGTTGGTGTATGGTGCCCTTTTTCTCCAAATCCAGATGAAATTTCTGATCAAGAATATTCTGAAACTCAATTAAATACTTTAATGAAAGAATATAAAAAGAATCAAGAAACAAAGGATGAAATTTTTGAAAATAGAAAACAAACAATTATTAATAATACAGCGGCATTATCAGAAACAGATAATGATATAGAGGTTGTAAATAAAGATATGAATAATTTAAATACAGTTTTCGAAACTGATGATCCTTGGACAGAAAAAAATAAAAACGAATAAATAATTTTTATTTTCTATTATTATTATAATATGAAAGCAATTGCAATTTTTTTATTATTTATAGGTATAATTTTAATTATACAAGCATATTATCAAAATTTAGCAGCGTGTCCCAAACCTAAAACAGTTATTAAATATGTGCCAAGAAGTGTATATGAAGAACAATTATCAGATGATAAAAAATTAGGGGAATTTTATAAAAATATGTTTGATGGTTCAACCGCAAATTTATATACTAATAATAATTAAAATATTTATATAAGATAAGATATATAATGAATAAAATTAATTCTATCCCATCAATAGATTTAATATCTTCTAAATTATATGATATTGTTACTAATCATACTGATAACAATAATATAAAATATAATGAATTAACAAATATTATAGAACAGTATTATCAAAATATTAAAGATATTGAAAATATAAAATCTGAAAAAAATATTTATTATAATAATAATATTCATAATCCTAGAATTCTTCAAAATGATTTATATAATAAATATGTTGAAGAAAGGCAAGTTGTTTATGATAATTGGTTAAATAATAAAAATACTGAAACTACAAATAATTTAGCAAAATTTAATATATTTGATTTTAAAACAATACCAGATATATACACATATAATTTTACAATTAATAAAAATATTGGCAACAAAGATTATAAAATAGAGGCAAAAGATGAAATAATTCAAGACATAGATGATGATAATAAATGTACTGATAAAAAAATAGAAGAATGTCGTAGAAAAGATAAAATATGTAATCCTAAAACTGGTAGATGCATAAAATCTGAAGTTAAAAAAGAAATTAATATTCAAGAAGAACCTGAAAAAGATATCCAAGAAGAACCTGAAAAAGATATCCAAGAAGAACCTGAAAAAGGTATTCAAGAAGAACCTGAAAAAGATATCCAAGAAGAACCTGAAAAAGATATCCAAGAAGAACCTGAAAAAGATGATAATAAATGTACTGATAAAAAAATAGAAGAATGTCGCAAAAAAGATAAAATATGTAATCCTAAAACTGGTAGATGCAACAAAAAATAAAAATATGCGTATAATATCTATAATATAAGATATTATTTATATTTAGTATATAATGTCTATTCCAAACTTAATGAAAACATCTATAAATGATTTACCTATTAGTAATGACATTCCCGAAAATGAAGATGATATTAATGACCCTTCAGTACAAAATATGTTTAAAAATTTACAAAATAAAGCAGAAGAAATTATACCAGAAACTATTAATGAACCACCACCTATACAAGAAGAAAATATAAATGAACATTATAATAATGATATTGATTTTGAAAATGAAATGGATGAACTTGTAAATGGACACGTAGAAACAAATAATATTTATAATATAAATTCAATTTCGAATAATGATAATTTATTTAATAAAAATAATATAATTAAATGTATAATAATAATTGCTGTATTTATTACAATTTTAAATATTGATTTCATTAAAATATTTGAAAAATATATTCCATTAAATTTACATACTACATTAATAGAATATGATAAACAAATTTATTATTTAGTTATATTTATAATATTATATGTACTATATCATTACAAATATATTTAATAACTATAACCTGTTACATTATATTTTTCATCACCTAAACTTAATCCCTGTATACAATATGTATTGGATTTATTTTCAAATTCTATATCCTTGTTATATATTTTTTCATTAAATACATTATTTTGAGCATCGATTAAATGTTGTGGTGTAATATAATCTAATTCTTCAATATTTTTATTAACTATTTCTTTTTCTGTAAATTTTTCATATAAATTATTTAATTTTAATGGATTTAGTATATATTTATTATTTTCTGTTTTCTTTTTTATTTTTTTATATATTTCATAATAAATTAACATTAAAGTCATTGCAAATATAAATCCAAATATATTATCAATTATAATTAAACATACCGCTAAAATTGCCAGTACTAATTGTACATATGGTTCTTTCATTTTTGAATAAAATGGAAAATCATCCATAATCAAAATTATTAAAAAGGCAATTAATGCTAAACCTCTTAATAAGTTTATTACTATCATATTTCTATATTAAAGTAATATATAAAAATAAAAAATGAATTATAATTTATTATATTAATTATAATGGATACATTATTATCTATTTATGGTTATGGAATAATTAAAGAAAATAATGATGAACTTATAAAAGAATTAAAAGAAGATTTAACTGTTTCACCTAATAATAATTATAATATTTCAAAAGAACCTGTTAAATTTTGTATTTATAGTGAAAATAATAAACGATTATATATTCCCAGATATTATGCTTTACAAAAATTTGGTATACCTGCAAAAAATAAATTAAACACTGGACTAGATTGTCCTAATTTAGAATTTAATGGCAAATTAAGAGAACAACAAATTATTCCTGTTGAAAATTTTATTAATGCTGCCAATGACCCATTAAAAAAAGGAGGTATAATATCTGTACCGTGTGGATTTGGTAAAACAATTATGGCTGTATATATTGCTTGTTATTTTAAAAAAAAAACAATGTTTGTATCTCATAAAGACTTTTTAAATCAACAGTTTCTTGAAACTGTTAAAACATTTGTACCTAATGCTAAAATTGGTAAAATTAAACAAAGTAAAATTGATGTTCAAGATAAAGATATTGTTATTGCATCATTACAATCTCTTGCAATGAGAAATTATGATATAGATATTTTTAAAGATTTTGGTTTAGTTATAATTGACGAAGTTCATCATACTGGTGCCGAAGTATTTAGTAAAGCATTTCAAAATATTAATTCAAATATAATATTGGGTTTAAGTGCAACTTTAAATCGCAAAGATGGTTTACGTAAAGTATTTGAATACTATATTGGCAAATCAGTTTATAAACATGTTACAAAAGAACAAATTGATTTAAATGTTGAAATGCACAAATATTTTGATACAGATACAAATTATTGTAATAATATTGTTTTATGGAATGGAAAACCAAATAGTGCTGGTATGATTAATAATATTTGCAATTTTGAAAAAAGAACTATTTTCATATTTGATTTAATTATTAATTTATTAAATAAAGAAAAATATCGAAAAATTTTAATTTTAAGTGAAAGAAAAAATCAACTAAAATCATTTGAAAATTTATTTAATAATACAAATTATTCAATTGGTTATTATATTGGTGGATTATCACAAAATGTGTTAGATATATCATCAAAAAAACAAATAATTTTAGCAACATATCAAATGGCTGCTGAAGGTATGAATATTCCTACACTTAACACTGTTATATTTGCAAGTCCTATATCTGACATTCAACAATCTATTGGTAGAATTTTAAGAGAAAAACCAGAAGAAAGAAAATATATCCCACTATGTATTGATATATGGGACCAGTTCTCGTTATTTTTAAGAAAAGGATTTACAAGAATTAAGTATTATAAAAATAATAATTATAATATTAAATATTTTAATAATAATGATGAAGAAGAAAATACAAATTTTTCAGATAATGAAAAAGATACAAATAAAAAATTAAATTTTATTGAAGATAAGTAATTTTATTTCTTTCTTAAAAATAGATTATAATGGATTATAATATTATATTTATAATATTAGTTTTTATATTAATATCAATTATTTATTATAATTTTTACACAAATATAAATGAAACTATTACAAAAGAAGATAATATCGAAAAATTTTATGAACCAAATATTAAAATTGATAGTGAATTAACAGAAGAATATACTAGTAAACCAGGTTTTGTAAATGAAATAATACCAGATAAGAAAGAATTTATTAAAGAAAAAAATAATTTAGATAATTTTTTTGAAAAAAATAGTAATTTAAAAGAACTTTCATATGATAAACATTTTTTTAAAAAAGAATTAAGTTCAGCACTTCCTATTGCAAATTTACATACTAATTTTTTTAATAATTAAATTTTTTATTTTTAACATATATATCAACCGATAATATCAATGCAAATATTAACCATATTAAATATGGTATTAATAAATAAATAGCATACTTATTTACATTACTATAATAAAATTGAATAATCGTTAAAATTGTAAATAATAATGTTAATATTACTATTATCATTGAATATAATATTTGTTTATATCCAAAAAATAAAGGAGTATATAAATAATTAAATATTAAACCTAATACTGGTATTATATAATATTTTGTTTCTTGTTTATTTAAACCTATATAATATGATACACCAATTAAAATATATAATATACTCCACACAATTGAAAAAACATAACCAGGTGGTTGTAATTTTGATTTAATATAATTAAAACCTTTTTTATTATATAAACGACTAATTAAAAAACCTATTATTATAGGTAATAATATTAGTATTTCTTTCATTTTTATATATTCTATTTATAGAATACGTATTAAAAATGAAAAATACTATTATTGAAATATTATTTATAACTTTCGTACTATTATGGATATTATCTGGTATATCTGCTGTTATTATGTCTGTTTACTGTTTTAAAAATGGAGTAAATAGAAATTCAATACTTGGTTTAATATTTGCTATATTTGTTCCAGTATTTATTGGTCCTTTATATTGGTTATATTATATTAAAAATCCAAATTATTGTAAGTAAACATTACATAAAATATATTTATATGAACATATAAATCTTATTAATAATATAGAATATATTGTTAATATAAATATAAATAATAATAAATTTATTATTATTCTCATTTAATTATTTTTTTTCTGTAATAATCAATTTTTATTTTTCAACTGATATTGGTGTCCATTTATTAAAATAAGTATTATATTTACATTTAAATTTGATTAATGTTGATACATTTTTATTTTTAAATGCCAATCTTAACATTTTACTTGTACTTAAACTTGAAACATTCGCAATACCATATTCTTTTTCATTACTTATATTTTCCCTTAAATATAATTTATATACATCTGGTTCTGATGTTTTAGAAATCCATAATATTTTTTCATCACTATTTAGCGATTCGCTATTTTCACTTACCATTATTTCTTCAATTATTTCTGTCTTTTTATTATTTGTTTCATTTTTATCTAATACTTTAAATTTTGTTTCATCTTTTATTTTTCTAACAACACTTACTATATTATCTTCATTAAAATTATATAATAATGGTTTATAATATAAATTATAATTCCATAAATATATCCCTCTACTAGAATAATTTAATTTTTTTGAAAAATCAATTAATTCATTAATACTATTATTATTTATATAATAATATTTTTTTATTTGATATTCACAAACATCTATACAACTATTTTTATTATATTCTTTATCTAATAAATTATATATAATTTCTAATCTCTCATTTAATTTTATATTTTTTAAATAGTTCCCTTTATAACTAATTATATCATTTATCATAAATATCCATTTATTATCATATGTTTTTATCATTTCCCCATCTAATAATGTATTTTTATATAAGGATTTATCAAATAATCCTCTTACTAAAATTATTCTAGGTTTTTGATAATTTGGATGTATTTTTTTATCAATAAAATATATTATAGGTATGTCATTATAATATGTAAAAAATACATAATACGGATTACCATTACTTCTTAAACAACATAAATAATCGTTATTTTTAATATATTTAATATTTATATTATTTAAATTGTAATAATGTTTTTGAATTATTTTTATATTAAATAAATTATATAACTTATTTAAAATTCTATCTTTTATTTCATCTGATTTAATATTAAATGCAATACGATTCGCAAATGATATAATACCGGTATGCATATATTAATAATTTAATTTATATATATCAATTTTTATTTATATAAATTTATTTTATATTAAATTTAAACCAATATCTGTAATATATTTATTTACCATTTCTATGTCTATATCTTCAATATTTAATATTTGTTTTCCATATGTTCTTGGTTGTTTTGGAAATAATTTTACTTTATGTGGCCAATGTGTTGTCATTCTTAACTCATTAAATATTTTTTTCCTTTTTTCTAAATCTTTTTTACTAGCTAACATTCGTGGCGTCATACATATATATACTACGCAACGATAATTATAATTATCACTTGCACTTTTTTGCACTGGATTCCCATAATGTAATGTTCTACTATCCCAAAACACACCATAACCTCTTGGACATTTAATAGCAACTTCTTTACAACCTTTACTTATATAAAAATCATATTGCTCTTTATTTTGTAATTTAAACCAATCTGCTTTATCTTTTATATTAAAATGTTTTTGAAAATCACTATGATAATTATTACTATTTTCAAGTATAACTAATGTAGCATCTCCCTCATTTGTATCATATGCATTTACCCACGCTTGAATACATTCAAAATTATTACGCGTATAACTTTGATCAACATGAAACCAAGATTTACAATCCCTATTTGGTTTATCTAATATATATATACTTGCACCATCAAAACTTGTAATTAAGTCAGTTGTATTCCATATTTCACTAAATGCATTTATCACTTTTGGATTTTGTCTCACTTTCCATGCCAATTCTGAATGACCTATCTTCCAATGTTGTAGTAACATTTTATGCATTGGAAATAATTCTGTTATTTGTTTATAAGTATTTTTGTCATTTCTATTAATTGGTATTTCAAAATTTTTAGTTAAATGTTCTAATAATTTCCATTTATTATTTATCATTTCTTCACATTCATCTACATCAAGTAAAGGACATATTGCTACACCATATTTTTCAATTGTTTTTTTTATATTTTTAGAATCACATAAATATTTATCAAACTCATAATTAAATTGCATTGATATAATTTTATTTTTTAAGTTTAATTATCATTTTTTTATTTACCTATATTCATTAATGATAATTTCAATTTCATAATTGCTGCTAATTGTCTTAATAAAATATGTAAATCAATTGTTTCAATCGAAATATTATATTCATCACTATTAAATTCTATTATTTTTTTTTTATATTTATTTAACATCTTATTAAATATATTATATGTTTCGTAATATTCAAATATAATTTCATAATATTGAATTACTAATATATCAATATATATATCATTTTTACAATATTTATTGTAATATTTTGTTATATTAGTATTATGTTTATAAATATCTGCAAATTCACATGTTAATATATCTCCTATTAATTTTTGTCTTTCACTTATTTTATCACTAATTGCTTTTACTGTATTATATTTTTTTTTTAAATATTCAATTTCACTATCTAATTTATCTAAATCACTATCATAAAAATGTAAGATATAATCATTTATTGTTATTTCATTTTTTAATTTATTATTTAAATTTTTTATAACTTCTTCACTTAATTCTTCATCATTATATGATCCGCCTCTTACATTTTCAATACCATATTTATTCATATATTTAATAACATATTCATCTTCATCATTTAATATATCTTCTATTATTTCTAGTATTAATACCGGTTTATATTTTTTTGTCCATTCAGAAAAAGTTCCATTTAAATGTTTATTATATATACATTCTATATTATCTGTTTTTCCTACAAAATATTTATTTTCTTGTAGTTTTAATATATATATATTTTTAACCATATAAATATTATATAAATGTAACATTTATATATTATTTATTATGAAACTTTTCTTAACATATGGTAATGATAGATTTAATTTATCAAAAAAACGTATTTGCAAAGAAGCAAATGATTTAAATATTTTTGATAAAATTATATGCGAAACAGATAAAACTATAATAAATGATACCGAATTCAGTAATCAATTATTAAATAATGATTTTAAAAATGTTTTTAATTCTCGCCGCGGTGGTGGTTATTATATTTGGAAACCGTATATTATATATAAACATTTACAATTATTAAATGAAAATGATATATTAGTATTTGTTGATGCAGGTTGTAAAATAGATAATAATATTGAAGAAATTAATAAACTAATTAATATGACAAATAATAATAAAGGTATTCTTGTATTTGGTACTGGTCAAATTGAAAAAAAATGGACTAAAGGTGATATATTTAAATACTTTAATTGTTTAAATGATGAAAAAATATATAATAGTGAACAAATTGCTAGTGGTATTATAATTATAAAAAAAATTGATTTTACTATTCATTTAATTACTGAATGGTGGAATACTTGCAAAAAACAACCAAATTTAATTACTGATAGTATAAGTAATACACCAAATTTTAATGTATTTCGAGAAAATAGACATGACCAATCTTTATTGTCTATAATATGTAAATTAAATAATGCAATTGATTATAATAATTTAATATATATAGAATATCTTGCAATTAAATGTTTGCGTTTAAGAATTTAAAATTATACATAAAGTGGATTAATAAAAAATGCCTCTATTACATTTTCTGAATTATCTACATCTTTAATATCAAATATAAATTGATTGTCTAATGGTGAAGAAGTTATTGACATTCCACAATATTCTATAGGTTTTTTATTAAATTCTTGTTTAATATATATACCAATATTTATAGATTCTTCTAATATCCATTTAAAATTTTCCCAAAATTCATCTGTATGACCTATACTTTCTGATGATAAATGACCCATTTCATGTAATACTACAAACATCATTGTATTTATGTCCATTAATTTATCATTATTTCTTAAACATAAAACAATTTGCTCTCCTTTATTTATAGAATAACTTGTATATCTTGGATCATCAACACCTTCTTTTAAACTATTTTCACGATAGTTACTATTTAATAATATTGTTCTTTTATCATTTGGATAACTTTTATTTAAATGTGCTATTAAAATATCTAATTTTGCTCTTATTTTTGCAATTAAATTTGCAGCTTCTTGTGAATCATCTTTATCTTGAACATAATATTTTTTATTATCAATTGTGCTAGTAACTTTTAGTAATTTACTATTATAATAGGTTATATAGACTAAATAAATTATTATAATTGTTAAAATAATAATAATTAGAGTTTCAATACCTATATCCATTTTTTTCCCCTTTAATTATTTAATTTAAAATAAAAAATTGATACTTAAGATTTTATTATATAAGTTTAATATATAACTAAAATATATGGATTTTCCTAGAAAAGAAGTTCCCGAATTAGACCCAAAATTACCAATACGTTTTCAAATTACTGATATATATGTTCCTGAAAGTGATAAAAATCGTACTAAAAAATTATACGATGAAGAACAAGATGTATATACGATGCTAATTTATGGTTCTACACTAAATGGTGAAACTGTTTCAGTTAATGTTGAAAATTATAATCCGTACTTTTTTGTTAAAGGACCTGCCGAATGGGATGATTTAAGTGAAAAAGAATATGATAATAAACTTGAAAAATTACAAACAACATTGCTATACGAAAAGTATGATGCTGTATGGAATAATAAAAAATATTCTAAAAAAATTATTCCAAAATATTTAGAAGAACATTTTGTTAAATTAGAAAAAATAAAAAAAAAAGAATTTTGGGGATTCACAAATAATAAGTTATTTAACTATATTAAAGTTGAAGTTAAATCATTATTATTATTTAATAGTCTCAAATATTATTTTAATAGTTTAAAAAAAGATGGTTTTAAATTATATGAAAGTAATATTGACCCATTTTTAAGATATATTCATAATCAAAATATTAAACCTTGTGGTTGGGTTGAAATTAGTAATTATAAAGTTACTGATAATAATACTCGCTGTGATTATAATATTACTATAAATCATACCGATATTACACCATTGGATATTAATAAAATTTCACCCCTATTAATTGCTTCATTTGATATTGAATGCACTAGTAGTCACGGTGATTTCCCTTTGGCAAAAAAAGATTATAAAAAAGTTGTACAAGATATAACTGCAGTATCTAAAGTTGGTTATGATATTGATAAAGAGTGTTTTATTTACTGGATTCAACAAATATTTAAACAAGATATAATTATTGAACCCAGTCTTATTATCAATAAAGTTTATCCTAAAAAAAATGTAGATATGACCAATATATTAGATGATTTTTTATCACATACTACTGGTTTAGTATGGGAAAAAATATCAGAAAATGATACTTCTAGTTTAATAGAACTTAAATCTAATAAATTAGGTTTGGAATTATTTAATAATAAAAAAGAATTTACTCAAGATGAATTCAAAACATTTAATATTAAAACAAATGTTAATATTTCAAATTTTGTAAAATATAATAATTCTTACTTTAAACCAATTAATTATATTACAGAAATTATTAATATTTTGGATAAAATATCTGATGAAACAGATAATGATGATGATGATGATAACGATGATACAATTAAAACAAAAAAATTAAATATTAGTGAATTAAATAGATTAGAAGATAGATTAAATAAAATATTAACAAGTATATTGCCAGAATTATTAGGAGATGAAATTATTCAAATTGGTACAACTGTTCACAGATATGGTTCAGATGAAATTATTTATAGAAATATTGTTTCGTTAAATAGTTGTGACAGTATTGAAAATTGTGATATTATTGAATGTAAAACTGAGAAAGAATTAATTCGCGAATGGAAAAAAATTATTCAAGCATTAAATCCAGATGTATTAATTGGTTATAATATATTTGGTTTTGATATGGATTATATTTGGTTACGTACAATTGAATTAAATATGAATGAAGAATTTTCTCAAGGTTTAGGTAGAAAAATAGATAGAAAATGTGGTTTATTTAAACAAGAATTATCATCTTCCGCATTAGGTGAAAATATATTAAAATATTTTGATATGGATGGTATGATTATTATCGACTTGTTTAAAGTTATGCAAAAAGATCATAAATTAGATAGTTATAAACTTGATAATGTTGCTTCTATATTTTTAGGTGATAAAAAAGATGATTTAAAACCAAAAGAATTATTTGAAAGATTTAAAGGTAATTCTAGCGATAGATGTGTAATTGCTAAATATTGTATTCAGGATTGTGCATTAGTTAATAGATTATTGCATAAACTAAAAATACTTGAAAATAATATTGGGATGGGCAATGTTTGTCTTGTACCTCTTAATTTCTTATTTAGAAGAGGACAAGGTATTAAAATATTTTCATTAATTGCAAAACAATGTATGGAAAAAAACTTTTTAATACCAGTTATTAATAATTACGATAATTTAGATATTGATGCTGATGGTTACGAAGGTGCAGTTGTATTAGACCCTAAAGAAGGTATGTATCTAAATGATCCTATTGTTGTATTTGATTATGGTTCTCTTTATCCATCTTCTATGATTGCTCGCGATTTATCTCATGATAGATATGTATTAGATGATAAATATATTATTGATGACCCAAATATTGAATATATTAATGTCTACTATGATTTGTATGAAGGTGTTGGTGATAAAAAAAGAAAAGTTGGTGTAAAGAAATGTAAATTTGCTCAAATAAAAGATGAAAATGGTAATCAAAAACGTGGAATTATCGCAGAGATTTTAATGATGTTACTAGCAGAAAGAAAAAACACAAGAAAAAAAATAGAATATAAAACTGTTTATTTAAATAATGCAACTTATACCGGTTTTATAAATGAAAAAAACGATATTGTATCTATTAATGATATTGATAAAAATAATACAGTTACAGTAAATAAAAATGATATTATTGAAATTAAAGATACATATTCTAAATTTGAACAAGATGTTTTTGATGCATTACAATTGGCATATAAAGTAACTGCGAATTCTTTATATGGTCAAATTGGTGCTAGAACATCACCAATATATTTAAAAGATATTGCAGCATGTACAACTGCTACAGGTCGGGAAATGATTATGACCGCAAAAAAATATGTTGAAGACAATTATAATGCAGAAGTTATTTATGGTGATACTGATTCAATATTTTGTAAATTTCCATTAAAAGATAAAAATAATAATCCTGTATATGGAAAACAAGCATTGGAATATGCGATTGATGTAGGCAAAGATGTGGAAAAAAATATTTCAAAAATTATGCCTTTTCCTCAAAAATTAAATTATGAAAAATCATTATATCCATTTATTATCTTTAGTAAAAAAAGATATGTTGGTAATTTATATGAATTTGATGTTAATAGTTTTAAACAAAAATCTATGGGTATTGTTTTAAAAAGAAGAGATAATGCCAATATCGTTAAAAAAATATATGGTGGTTTAATTAATATTCTTTTAAATAAACAAAATTTAAATGAATCTATTGAATTTTTAAATGATTCATTAGATGACTTAGTTAATGGTAAAGCAAATATTAATGATTTAGTTATATCAAAAACTTTAAAAGGTTCTTATAAAGACCCTTCAAAAATTGCACATAAAGTATTGGCAGATAGAATTGCTTCTAGAGACCCTGGTAATAAACCTGCTACTAATGATAGAATACCATATGTATATATTAAACTGCCTTATGTTGATAAAACAACATTACAAGGTGATAGAATCGAAAATCCTGAATATATTCTTGAAAATAAAATTACACCTGATTACTTACATTATATTACAAATCAAATTATGAAACCTGTATTACAATTATATGCTTTGTGTTTAGAAGATTTACCTAATTATGATAAAGATATTGACTATTGGAGTAAAGTTGAAAATGATTTAAAAGATAAATCACCTATATATTTGGATAATAATAAACGAAAAAATAGAATTGAAAATTTGCGTTTACAAATGGTTAAAGAATTATTATTTGATAAATTTATTGATAGATTAAGCGAACCTAAACAAAAAAAACAGAAGAAAAAACATATTGAAAATTTAGAAATATCTACTAATGAAAAAAAAATAATTAGTAACTTAAATGATAATATTATTGTTGATGTTAAAATAACTAAAAAAAATAATTCTACTACACTTGATACTAAATGTAAAATTGTTAAAGATAAAAAAACTATATGGAGTTATGATAATTATACGGGAAAGGATAAAAAATTACATACTATTAAAGTTATTTGTGATATTATAGATTATTTTAAAAATAATAATATTACTGATAATATTATTAATATTAAATTAAATAATAAAACATTTGTAAAAGAATATAAAAGTGTTTTAGTTAATTATAATGCATTTGTAAAAAATGAAAAAAATAATTCAAATTTAATTGAAAAAGCAATAAAATATGAAGGTTTAGAAACTATGAATGATATTGATATTCTTAATAAAAGTATTAATGTTGGATGTTTTGAAAAATTAATTTTAATTAGTGATAAATTTAAATTTGTGTCTGACTAACTTTATAGTAATTTTTCCATAATATATAATTTTTTATATTTTTTATTTTTTCTTTTAATGTTTTACTCTCTGGATTTGTAGGAATTAATATATATCCAAAACACATTTTATATTACTTTATAATATAAAAATAAAATTATTATATAAAAATGATACATTATATATATAATACCATTTATGAATAAATATTTTAATAATTTACCTGATGATTTAATTAATAAAATTTATTCTAAAATTTACTATTCACAAGATAAAAACTTATTAAATGAAATTAAAATTGTATATTATATTAAAAATAATTTAGTTAAAGATTTTGGTTTAAATAATATATGTTGTTGTGCTTTAATTCATAATAAAAATAATTATAATATTAATGATATATCTATAAATGATATTGATACTATATACAATGTTGTAAATATTTTGCCTGAAAATGTAGTTAGAAGTGTGTTGAATAATATAATTGGTAAAATGCCATTAAATTATAAATATTCACTTATATTTCATTTACTTGATAAAACAATAACACCATATACATATAATGATGAATATATTAAAATTGTAATCGATAATATAATTGGTATATAAATTTTTTGTATAAAAAAATGCTTAAATCAAAAAAAACTGATTTGTCCAATACAAATTACATTACCAACAAACAAGAGACTCTACGCTAGAAAGAAACAAAACTAAACTCTACTAGTTAGAATGACCACTGCTGCCCAGACTCAGGAGATTGTTACCAAGTTCACCGCCCTTATTGACGCCGATTTGGAGTATTCTCGTAATGATATGGCAAAAATCCTTACGACAGTATATCGCGAGGTCACCAACAACAAAACCAAAAAGGTGAAAAAGAATGTTGAGGGTGAAGAAAAAAAGAAGCGTGCACCGACAGCATACAACATCTTTGTTAAGGAGAAGATGGCTGTTGTGAAAGAAGAATTTCCAGAACTTAATCGCCAAGAGTTGATGAAAAAGATTGCAGAAATGTGGTCTGCAGAGAAAGTGAAACAGTAAGTAAAAAAAGAAAAAAAAAGAGAAAAGGGGAAACCTTTTTTTCTTTCGTGTTTTTTCCGTATGGAAATATCGCAAAAATGGGAAAAAATGACTCAGAGTTACTGTGAAAAATTACCTACGAAGAAAAGAACTGTGTACGCAAAAAAACAAAATGACAAAACAAGAGAAAGAATGCGAATATGAAAAACTCAACAACTATTGCAAAGATGGAAAGTTGACATTTGATAGTACAAAGGAACCAACTATCGCGGAATTTACTGATTGCATTGGCGAACCAATGCATCTTGTAGCACGATGCGTGTTAAATACGCCTGAAAATTTCCCAAAAAAATATAACAAAGATGGCACCCTATCTAAGAGACAACGTGAATATTTTATCGACGATCCAACCTATACGGGTAAAAAAATAGACTACATAGGAGTAGACGAAGCAAAGTGGACCGACACTGATAACGAATGGTTATATTGTCTTGCATACGATAATCATATTGTAAAAATTGGCGAGACTATTAATTCGCTTAATGAACGTTGGTGTGGTTCGTATTCGTGTGGAGTTAGTCGTGCAATGACTAAGGGTTCTTGTTCTACTACTAACTTTATCATTTCAGAGTGTAATTTTGCTGCAGTACATTGTGGGATGAATGTTGAAATATACGGTATTTGCTGTCCAAAAAAAAAAGAAACTGAAACGCGATTTGGTGTAACAGATATCATTGATTCATCGAGGGTGCGTGGCCTCGAGACGATGTTGTCTAAGCGTTTCAAAACTACATACGGGCATAAACCGGTATTGTGCATTCAGGAAGGAACCACTGCTGTCCAGACTCAGGAGATTATTACAAAGTTAGTAGCCCTTATTGACACTGATTTGGAGTATTCTCGTGCTGATATGGCAAAAATCCTTACGATGGTATATCGTGATGTCACCAACAACAAAACAAAAAAAATGAAAAAGATTGCAGTAATGTGCTCTGCAGAGAAAGAAAAAAAGTAAGCAAGAAAAAAGAAAAAAGAAAAGGGAGAAAACCTTTTTTTCTTTCGTGTTTTTTCTGTACGGAAATATCGCGCAATAGGGAAAAAATGACGCGAGGTTACTGGGAAAAAAATACCTACGAAGAAAAGAACGGTGTACGCAAAACTCCTTTTCACCTTGTTTCAAAATGACTACTGTTGCCCAGACGCAAGAAATTGTCGCCAAGTTTTCCCACATGGTTGACCCCATGAAGGAGTACACAGGTGATGAAATGGCAAATATGCTTGGCAAGGTGTTTCGCGATGTTACGGGGAAAGAGATTACTGCGCACAAAACAGATGATACAGACAAACAGTATCATCTTGAAGAAGAAAATAAGCGTCTTCATAAGGGAAACTTATTTCTTGACATAATATCATCTGATGCGTTCGATATAATCACCAAAAATTTGAATACAGCAAAACAACTTTCTTTCCAAGAAATTCAGATTGGAGACAAGGTTGAATTCGTATACAAGGGAAGAATATGGGTCGGGCACGTATATAAGAAGTATCGCAAAAGAATTGGTGTCAAAGCAAAACAGTATGGTTGTTCCAGTAAAATTGATACTGCGTGGAAATGCGATGTTCGCTCTCTGAAACTGACAGACAAAAACTAGTCAAAAAAAATGTGTATATGTGGTATATATTTTTTTGTTTGTTTCTTTTTTTTGTA
>Ga0181568_10000271_pt1 | contig 45465 bp, 42 predicted proteins | sample 101ome_20_FD_133758 | JGI IMG/M metagenome (GOLD analysis project Ga0181568, IMG submission 133758) | Coastal salt marsh microbial communities from the Groves Creek Marsh, Skidaway Island, Georgia - 101404AT metaG (megahit assembly) | ecosystem: Environmental > Aquatic > Marine > Intertidal...
GCGCCCGCTCCGGGAATTGAACCCGGGTCGCAGGAATGACAATCCTGCATGATAACCTCTACACCAAGCGGGCCGTATGCATCCTGCCGTAACGGAACCGCTATTTAAGCCGCGAGGTATGGCTTAGTCAGGGACGACCATGGCAGCAAAGAAAACCTCTGCAGAACAAGCACGAGAACAAGCAGAGGAAGCCGCTCTTGGCTCCATGCTCGATGGTGCATTTGGCGCCATGGATGGTATCGAAGCTACGCCACCAACGACTGGGCCATCAGGTCCTCCAGGACCCTCTGGCCCACCTTCAGGTCCGACAAGCCCTCCCTCCGGGCCCCCACAAGGTCCCCCAAGCGAAGGCCCAACAGGCCCCCCGTCCGGACCTCCTACTGGTCCACCCTCCGGCCCTCCAAAAGGGCCGCCTCAAGGACCCCCATCCGATCCTCCTGCTGTTGAGGAGGAACCAATTGCAGAGCCAGAACCTGTTGTCGAAGAAGTTCCAGAAACGCCTCAAGAACCCCCTGCTCAAGAAGAGGCTGAGCCCGCTCAAGATGAGCCGGTAAAGGATGAGCCTGAGACAGCGGAAGAAGTATCTGAATCCGAAGTTGAATCTGAATCCCCTGTTGAAGAAGCCGCAACAGAGACGGCCGCTACAGAGCCCTCTCCAGTAACCGAGGAAGAAACTCCAGAACCAACTGCAGTTGAGCCGGTCAAGGAAGACAATTCCTCAGAGGAAGCGCCAGTTGAGGAACCTGTATCGGAAGGAGAGCCTGTTGAAGAAGCTCCTGTAGATGCCGACCGAGAAATGGAAATCGCTCGCCTCACAGCAGAAATCGAGCGCCTTCGCGGAAGCCTCGTCGGTGCAGCAGAAGTCATTGAAGAAATCGAAGAAATGCCAATGCCACCGGCCGTTTTCGACAACATTGTCATTCCTCCACACATCGTAGCCGACTTTGCTCGAATGGGACGTCAACTCAGCCGAGAAGCACTGGTTAAAGGGACAATGGGGGCAATCTCAATGCTTCATCCCGATGAGCCTGGACTTATGATCAGTACTCGCCATTCAACGATGCTTGCTCGTCTGGATGAGCGAGGAATTGTTGGCGGGCGCCTTGGGGGGAATCCCCCTCGTGGAGCCATTGCTGAGTGGAAGGTTCACGAAGTCCTTCTCGCATCTGTTGCAATGGTTACTGGTGGCCCTGCTGCGTGCATTCACATGCAAGGGCCTTACACTACAGCCGCAAGCAGTGAAAAGGACCTCATTCTTGTTCAGCCGATCGATGTTCTCGGAAAAGAACACATTGGCAAAGTGGTGATTGTAGACCCAGATGATGATGCGGTTGAGGAATACCTGCGGCAAGTCGCTGAAGCATTGAACCAAGGAGGCATGCGCTGCGTTGTCGTCCGAGGATATGGAGCATACGCAGTCGGAGCAAATCTTGACCAAGCCATGGCGAACGCAGCCATGCTTGAACATTCGATGCAGGTTCTCTTACTTGCCCGACAAGCCAATCTCAAGCTTTAGGCGTCTCGGGCTTTTCTGCATACGTCGACAAAGTTCTCGAACATCTCTTTGCCGAATTCAGAGTCGTTGACTTCGGGATGGAATTGCAAACCGAATCGATCCCCGTTATCGTTTTCCATGCCTTGAACGTCACAAGATGGGCTACTTGCAGTAACAAAGAACCCGTCGGGTACAACGTGAACTTCATCGTTGTGTGATTCCCAGACTGTCTGTGTTTCTGAGGTTCCAGCGAATATTTTGCCACCTCCATCGTGAAGTTGAATTTCCATTGCTCCAAACTCAGGGATTGGTGATTCACGAGCATCGCCTCCATAGAACCGCGCCATGAATTGATGGCCCGCACAGATTCCGAGAATGGGAATATCCAGTTTGAGGAATTCTGCACAATTCCCCAATTCTCCAGAGAGGCCTATGCGAGCAGCACCTCCTGAGAGGATGAGTCCATCAAGATCCCGAAGTTGATCGACAGGAGTATCGTTTGGAATGATTTGGGTATCGACTTTAAGATACTTCAACATCCTCCATTCACGATGAGTCCATTGTCCGCCGTTGTCTACAACGTCAATGACAAGAGGTGCAACTTCGCCCATGGAATTGCTTGTTCCGAGAACATCCTTGAACATGCCGAATTTTTCGCGATTATATACTGTGGAAATCCAGAGATTACGAGGAACAAAAATGTCGAATAAGAAATTCACAGTTCACGTAGCACGAGAAGGTGGTCACGAGCAAGAACTCATGACCCGAGAAAACATCGTTGAGATGGTTTCAACAAACGAAAACACATGGGTCTTTGTTGATTCACAAATGGTCAGTGTCGAAGAACTCGAGAGCATCGAGTTGAACGATTCTACCGAGATTCGAATCAATCCTGGTATGGTCGGTGGAGCAGAAACCTTCACCGTACTTGTAGCAAGCGAAAAAGGCGACCAAGCCATGACCATGACCAAGCAAGAACTCGCAGGCGAGTTGGCGAACAACCAAGGGAATTGGCTTTTTGTTGATGGCCAGATGGTCGATGCAGCCACCATTGCAAACACCGAACTCAATCAAGACAATGTCTTGCGATTGGTCCCGTCCATTGTCGGCGGATCTGAAACGTTCAAGGTCCAGATTACGGATGCTTCAGGCCACACAGTTTGCGAAATGACCAAGGAAGAAATCGCCTCCAGCGCAAAGGAAGCTAACAACTGGGTGTTCGTCGATGGTCAAATGGTTGCTGCAAGCGCTATCGCAGAGACAGACCTTGCACAGGCGACAGAGATTCGCATGACACGCCCGCTTGTTGGTGGCCTCTGAAGTCGATTTCTGACGGACAGGTTCAAAACCAATGGGTCGGTCGGTTTGGCTATGTCGGAACTTGTAGACTACAAGTGTGCGCTTTGCGGCACCCACGAAAGCTTTGATCGTGAGCGAAACGGAATTCATTGCAGCCATTGTGGTTGCAAGATTTTCATGAAGCTCCGCAGAAGCAGTGGGGACCGAAAGAAGAAGACACTCAAGGCAGAGTGAATTCACACAAATGGTCAAAGACCTTTGTCGTTGAATGATACGCATGGCGAGTTGGCTTGAGACGTATCCTCCTCGTCGATTCTCACAACTCGCGTTAGACGAATCAACGATAGGAACCATTGAGCGCGTTGCGCTGCAAGCCAACCCACCACATCTCCTGATCTCAGGCCCTGCTGGTTCAGGCAAAACTGCAGCATGGCAACTCATCGTCCGACAAGTGCTTGGCCCTTCATGGCGCTCGACAACGCACGTTCTGCAAGCCAAGGATCTCGCGAAGTCAGCGGGGGCAATGGCTGCTTTCGAGTCGTTCTTGCGACCAGGCGGCAAAGATTCAAGCGATACACTTGCAAGCCGAACCTCACTGGACGCATTTGACTCAACCTTTTCTCAGGTATCTGCAGACGATGTTGCCCCAGCCGGCCATGAATCACAGCGTGGCAGTCAAAGTGACGTCCATATTTCACGAATCATCGTCATTGAGGATGCGGATTATCTCGGCCATAAACGTCAACCGCTTTTACGCCGTATGATGGAGGCAACGAGTCAAACCTCTCGTTTTATCTTCACAGCCCAAACCCCTTCTCGATTGATTGATGCACTCCGTAGCAGAACGCAACACATACGTTTTACAGGCGTGCCAAGAAAGAAAATCGAATCCAGGTTAGCCGAACTTTGTGCAGAAGAGGGCGTTGAGCCTGTACGGGGAATTCTTGGCGATATCGCGCACATATCCGAAGGAAATCTGCGAAAAGCCATCTTTACAACAGAAGTGCTTGCCTTGAGAGAATTGCTCGATGAACGGGGAAATCTCCATCGCCTCTTGACGATGATTTCAACCAATGAAGTACAGCGAATGATTGAGGCTGCCCTTCGTGGACAAGTCGTCGAATGGCGATGGGAGAAAGACGGCTACAAGAATGCCAGAAAATTGAAAGGGGCATTGGGCATCTATGATGAAATTATTTCGCAGCAAAGTTTGGAAGCAGAGGACGTTGTTGAACAAGCACACCAAGTCCTCACTGGCGGGCGCCTCAATCTCCCAGAGGATCAGCTGACACTCGCACTTAGCGCATTGTCCGAATGTGACGTCCGCCTTCAACGATCATCTCAGGGCCGCATTCAGATTGAGCAGATGTTGCATGCTTTTGCAGCAATTCAGCAACAGTAACCTCCATCATAGGGGGCGTTTTGGCATCGTTGGGCGTGTAGCACAGCTGGATAATGCATCGGCCTCCTAAGCCGAAGATCGCGGGTTCGAATCCTGCCACGCCCGCCAAATCGGTTCAATTCATCATGTGAGCATCGAAGAAGACATATGTGGGCTGTCCATAGAACGTCTTGAGTCAGATGGAGCCAGAGGAAGAATCCATCGTTGCTCGCACACGGCGGACCATCAAATCATTGCCAGATCCATACGGTCACGGTTTCGCCAGAAATGAGGACCCTCTCGAGCGAACCCGAGAAGCATGGGAAAAGAGCGAGCGTTTTCGAATGAAAAGCGGACAAATCGCCAACAACTCATTCTTCCTCGCTTTTCGTAATGTAGTGGGGTTTGGGATTGCTACTACCGCAGTTTTGCTCGTCATCGACCCATCCATCCTTCCTTACACTTCCCCGTTGTTTATTTTGGCTCTTTGGCTGCTTCCTGTTTTGGCAGCATTCGTACCACCTATCGCAGGAAGCGAAGCAACATGGTCGGCCGTTGAAGCAAAGATTTCGTTACGGGAACAAGGAGGTTTTGGTGATGGTAAGCGTCACACGCTGAGGGCACAACCGGGGATGGATCGTATTCTCGAAGGGCTTCGAGACGGACGCCGACAGAACAACATAAGTGCGTTTCTTGCTACAACATCGCTGACATTACTCTGCCTGTCGATGCTCATCACCCCTCGTTCAGTCGCTTGGAACCTTTTACTGCTGACGTCCATGACTTCAGGAATTGGCTTGAGTATTCATTCCATACTAACGACCTATTACATCCGCCTTCAAGCAGATACAATGCCTTTGTTGATTCATTATGCTCCAACGCACCATCCAACTCAACTCGGCTCCCCACTAGGTCAACTTCTGCAATCACACCTTGATCCCGATTCCAAGATTGAGTGGGATGAATGGGAACTTCAATTCCGGGAAGCAATTCTACCTGGAACGGATCCCATTCAAGCAAGAGAACGACTTTTGTTTCTTTTACACTTGAATGCCACCCACATCATATCCGATGACATTGTTCTTGATTCGTTGCGTGACTTCATGTCACCTGATGCCATTGAACGAACCCTTCTCTCGGAAGAGGAGTTCTTCAATTGGCGTACACTTCAGCGAGCTCTCGAGCACGCACGAGCGTGGCAACCAGGAGCATTCCATCTGTTTGAGCGATTGCAAAACGATTTCATTTCAGGGGCTCCTGAAATCCTCCTTTCTCCGTGGAGAATGGACATATCATTGGATTCAACGTGCTACGATGGTTCAGGAAGCCTCTTCATTGCATTGAACAACCAAACGTTCGATGCAACCCACGTTCGTGTAGAGGTTCAAGTTCCTGGAGGAGAACCACAATCCATTGACCACAGATTCGAATTGGCACCTTGCCCTCCGCCATTGAAAGCGATCGAACTTACCAATCCTTCAGAGGACGACGTTCTAAGTTGGCTCCCTCGGTATTTGGAGAGAACAGTTGTGCTGTGGATCAACGTAGCTTGGGATCGAGGACTGAAAGGCGACGCACAAGTGCAGGTGACACTCCGCGACGATGACGGGCTTGTACTTGGTTCCAGAATTGTTCGTACGAGTGTTCTGCCAAAAGAAAGCCGTCAACGAATCGAACGAATTCGTCAATTGCTACGAGTTCGTCGATTTTCTGAGCTTGATTTACCAACATCGACGAGTTGAATATTCGTAACGGAACAAGCGCTTTGCTTATGGCGGGGGTTTGCCTCGCAGACATCACCGGGGTATTGGTATGGAAGCATGGGATGTCGTGATTCTAGGAGATGGTCCTGCAGCATTGTCCGCAGCAGCACAAGCATCGAAGGACGGCGCAAGTGTCCTTATGATGAGTTCAACCGGCCTCGGAGATGCCGGTATGGACGCAATGGACGGCATTGCGTGTCACATTCAAGAGGAAAGCAATCGAGGTCACCGCGAAGACACAATCAAAATGGGGGCTTTTCTTTGCGACCAAGATATCGTTGCAGAACATACAACAAAAGCACTCAGAATCGTTGACCTTCTTGAGCGAAGAGGCGTCAATTTCCGCCGTGATGCGAAAGGCATCGTCAAAGGTCATTACGCCTCAGGACATTCCAAACCTCGCCTTTGCAATGCAGGCGACTCAACGACACGAGAAATTCAACAAATTCTCGAAGAACAATGCATGAAGCATGGTGTTACTCGCCGAGGTGATCAAGTCCCTCTCGAATTGATTCATACCGATTACTCAATCAATGGTTTAATTGCTATCGATATGTTGAATGGACGTATACTTTCCATTCAATGCAAAGCACTCATCATTGCAGATGGAGGGTTTGAAGGCGCGTTTACCAATGGCTCAACATCGCTCGGAATGGATCTTGCCTTCCGTGCTGGCGCACCTTTGCGAAACATGGAATTCATTGCTGAAACCCCCCTTGGGGTTGTAGGGACCAACCTCGTTATCCCACAATCCATCCTCTCAGATGGCGCAACACTCCACACGCCTTCTGGGGTAGCTTTGGAGATTACATCAAGCACCTCCACTTCCGAAATTTGTTCGAAGATGCATGAGGCTGGGACTACAGTTCTCGATGCCCGCAACCTTGGCGAAAACGCTGATTGGTGGACTGTGTTGTTTGATACTATCAAACAGCGCACGAGCATCGACATGAATCGTCAGACGGTCGAAGTCGCACCAATTGCGTCTCACACATTGGGAGGATTGCCGACCGATGAACATGGACGAGTGGTGCTCCAATCATGGGCTCGATGGTTTACAGGCCTCTATGCAGCAGGCTCAGCATCTTCGAGCGGTCTACACGGAGCCGATGTCCTGCAAGGGAATCGATTGCTTGACGCCCTCGCAGTCGGAGAGGCTGCTGGCTCGCATGCTGCCGAGTGGATCGAAAAGAGAAAATTTACAGGCGCCTCATCACTTGATGATGCCCATGGTCTTGCCGAGGCGGAATTGAGTATGCTTGGCGGCGAATCAGAAGGTCCGGTTCAACGCCTCAACCCAGTGCTCACTGGGGTGAAAGAAATTCTCTCCTCTCTCCAAACACCTGCTACCGTTGCAATAGATTACGACAACGCATCTGAAATGCTTGAACAACTCTCCGTGAAGGCAGAACAACTCTACTGCGATCAACCATCTCTTATCGCAAATCAAAATCTATTGGAAATTTTGCGCACTCAAGCCGCCATACGTATGTCTCAAGCGTACGTTCAATCCGCTTCCATGCGAACAGAATCACGCGGTCTCCACCAACGTTCAGATTTCACAGAGTCAGATGATGAACAACTTCACCATACGCTTGTATTTTCAGATGGGGAAATCACAACACTGGCACTCCGAAAGGGCCCTTCCGGAAACTGGATTTTACCCCCCTCCGCTGCGGTTTGATTATTTGTCCGGTCTGATTCGTATGACCATGGCAGAACAGACACTGTTCGAACGTATTCTGTCGGGCGAGATTCCTTCGCATAAGATAGGGTCCGGCGAAGGATGGTACGCTTTTCTCGATATCTTTCCGCGACGCGAAGGACATACCCTGGTTATTCCGACAAGATCCGTGCAGCGAATTGCCGAACTCAATGAAAACGAACGATCAAACCTGATGTCAGGCGTTGTGGAAGTTCAATCCCTCCTCTCACAGTTTTTCAGCACATTCGATTTTACGGTTCTTGTTCACGATGGGCCGCTAGCCGGACAGGAGGTCCCCCACGTTCACGTCCATGTTTTGCCGAGAACACCGGGTGACGAAGGCTCAACACTTGCTGCAATGTGGCCAGGGACCCAAATTAATGAACCAAATCATGGTTCGCTTGCATTACTTGCGGCAGAGATTACGAAGGAAGCATGAACATGGCAAAGGGGGTTGCTCCATTTGATGGCGCTGTAGATCATCGAGGTGAAGCTCTACCGGTTCTCTCAAAATCATCGGCGAACATGAAGATGGAAAAACTTGTCAATACGCCGATGCCTTCTTTTGATAAAGAGACTCCTGGAAGTCCCTTTTGGACAAAACTCGCCTTCTTCTTCTGTCGCCGTACAGCAGCGAATCAATTCCGAACGATCGAATATTCAGGTATGGAAAACATCCCAACCGATAGAGGCTCACTCTGTGCAGCGTGGCACACCAACGGCCTGATCGATCCACTTGGTATCATGCTTGCACACCCTAAAGAATTCGTTATGGGAGGCCGACACGATTTGGTCACTCGCCCCGTTCTTTCCTTTTGGACCCGCAGGCTTGCGGTTCAGCCAGTTGTTCGTAAAGCAGAATTACTTCGTGGAGGATGTAGTGAAGAGGAGGCAACGAATCTCAACGGGCGCTCACTTCTCACACTTGCGACAGGGATTTCAAGTGGTTTTGCTTGTGTCCTCTTTCCAGAGGGAACAAGTCACGACCTCCCTCATATGCTCCGATTTAGAACTGGGCCAATGCGAACCGTTCTTGCAGCTGCTGCAATAGCAAAAGGGACGGGAAAGAAGTGTCCAGTTATGCAACCTGTCGGACTACATTTCCGAGTCCGTCATCATTACCGAACCGATATGTGGGTGGAGTTCACCGAGCCGTATTACCTGCCAGAAGAAAAAATTCCAGTTGAACTCATCGAAGCGGTCCAAAAGCGAGAATGGGTCGAGCCGCCAGGCGATTTAGTCCGCTCCTTACGAGATGGATTGCGCCCGCATCTTACCCCTATTACACCAAATGTCTCAAGTTGGGATGAGCATGGAGCATATCACCTCATTGCACAACTTGAAGCAAGAATGAACAAGAAACCTCTCAGTACATGGCGAAGTGAGGTGCTAAGCGCACGCGCGGTACGTGACAGATTTCAGACCGAACCTCAAGGAGATGATGGGAAACCAGTTGAAATTCAACACCCAATTGTCGATGTAGCTAAGGACATTCATTTACAGCTCCAAGAACGAAATCTCGATGGTCGGGATCTGGATGCTTCCGGTCACAAATTGAGGAAAGGTAACCCTGCAAGAGGAGTAGGTTTTGCTGTAAAGACAACCCTCATGACAATTCTTCTACCTGCTTTTCTTTTATCCCTCACCCCACAATTAGCACTCGGCCGATTCTTGGGCGATCGTACAGATGAAGGGGTTGATGCGCGAACAACCTATCAATTCCTGACTGCAATGTTTGGCTCAGTGCTCCTTTGGCCGTTCTTTGCGTTCATTGGAGCCGGATTGATATGGTGGAATTCCAATGATGTTGGTGCCCTTACGTCGATTGATGTTGTGACAATGTTTGGGAATGATCAAGCAAGTCAAATTGCAGCCTTTGTGATTCTTTACCTCGCAATGTTTCCTCTTTTCTGGACATCTGGTCGAATGTTTGGGTTTTGGTGGGATGGATATGTGGACGCTCGCAGAGCCTTTTCTCGCCTATTGGCAAACAAGAGTTACAAACAAACCCTTGAATTGAAATTAAAGGAATTGACTTCAGAATTGAAGGCTTCCAACGAGCGTTGAGTTCAAAACACCCAAACGCCCCGGTATGCCATGGTCGATTCCGGACATGTCCAGCAAATCCGCCAATGGCTTGCAAGTGAGCGCTTGGAAATCCGAGACAAGAACGACCCACGCGCTGAGTCGCATCTCTTGGTTCGATATCCCCCTGGCCCACAAGGTCATATGTTTGCAGTTGTCCTTCCAAAAGGAAGAGATCTCGTCTTTGTATCGAGCATGACTCGAGTCGATCTCGGCCAGCAGGATCAAATGAAGGAACACATGAATGAAGAGCCTGAAGTTTGGTCCGAATGGGTCCATGAATGCAGACTTTCTCTGATGCGGGCTGAACTTGACTGGGGCATTCATATGGGGCACCAAGGTAAGGAAAAACCAGGTCCTCTTCAAGCGTTCAATGTGAGCCTCCCAATTTGGTTTGACGGTCTGAATAAGAATGCACTTATGCACAGTCTCCGCCGTCTGTGGTTAGCGAAATTGAGCATGATTCATGAGATTAAATTTGCTTACGGCCCCGGAAAAGGAGAGCCTGGTCCTGTCGACGATTGGACAGAACAAAAGAAGCGGAAGCAACCCGAAGAAAATGCACCTGAGCCGGCCCAAATCGAATACAACGACATGATGCCATTTGGCACCGGTCTCGACCCTGATGAATGGGCTTGAATGCCTCATTTAGACGAATTTTAATTCTGACGCGAGAGGGTCGCGGTTAAGTACTGGGGGAGGCTCCTTAAAGCCACACAGGTGATACTATGCGTCAAACAACCAAGTCGATAACCCTCGTCAGCCTTTTCCTACTATCTTTGTTTTCAGGAATGGTTATTGGAACAGAACAGGCTGAAGCCTCTCAAGTCGTGATTACAGAAGCCGTCCGAATCGTTGATGGTGGAACGGCCTCTGATAATCAAGCAGCTGTTGCCTCAGACAGTGAGGGCAACGTTCACATCGTATGGGCTAGAAACACTCAGCACCTGTATTACTCCATGCTCTCGCCACGTGGTGAGACCTTGATTGATGCGACGCAAATCACCAATCCGGGCCTCCACAAGGTTTGGCATCCAGACATGGTCATCGACGATAACGATCGAATTCACTTGGTCTGGGCAGACAAGTCTGGTCAACACAAGATCATGTACACCTCGATCAACCCATACCTCGCACCCCTCGATGGGATGGCTGCCGAGGACACTGCAATCTCCGTCATCGATGATACAATCATCTCCATGCGCGCACAAGACCGCGACTGGCCATCCATCGATGTCGACAGCCAGGGCAATCTTCACATCGCTTGGCAAGATTCCTATGACGAGTTGCAGCAATTCTTCAACCAGCCGCAAATTTACTATTCAATGATTCAGCCAGAATTTAGTGGCGGGACCGTCCTCACACTGTTCGAAGACACCCTCTTGACTCCGATTATCGGACACAAAGGCCACCCGGATATCGTTGTTGATTCAAACGACCTCGTTCAAATCGCATGGGACGATACCCGTGGAGGAAAGGTCGAACTCGTCTTCCTCGTTGATACGTCCGGTTCGATGTACTCCGAATGGGCTGATGTTTGTACAGTTATATACGGTGGTAACTTTGCTGCTGGCGGTTACTTCCAAGGACTCAAGCCAATGCTCCAAGAAGGAAACATGACGGTTTACGAGACAATTTACGGTCTTGGCAACACCTTGCCTGGTGCTGCAAGCAGCGGTAACTGTGCAACGCACAACAGAAATGCTGGCCCACGATCAACAGCTCTCGGTATTACTCCGGGGGATGACTCTGGCGGTATTCGAAAACTTCCAGGAACAGTCTACAACGGAAACACATACTCCGGATACTCTGGCGAGGATTGGGGTCCGGGTACTAACTGGGCTTGCCTCTCATGGAAGGATGCGCAGGGCAACGTTCCAGGCAACCCTCCAACACAGGACGACCACAAGTGGAACCCGAACGCAACCAAGATCGCAATCCCAATTTCTGACGAAGGTCCAAAGGACGGAGACCCAGCACAACAAGCCGATGATACAACCTCCATCGAAGAAGCACACGACAACTGTGTCAATGCTGGTGTAGTTCCAGTAGGTATGTACGGTCAAACCTATGGTGGTGCAACAAGTGTTCAATCTCACTTCAAGGACTTGGCACAATGCCCGAACGGTGTTCAGAGCACAGCCGCACGAAACTGTCCTGGTAACACCATCCGTTCCACAGATGCCGGCGGACAAGTCTACGAGTTCCCATCTGGTAGCGGCGGTGCAAGCCAAATGTCCCTCCTCGTTGAGGCTATGGTTTACATTTCAACCAACAATTCACGAGAAATCTACATGTCCGTTCTCGACCCATATGGCAAGATGAACAACGATCCAAGTTGGACTCCGGGCGTCTCTGGAACCGTTGCTCAGAACGGCGGGTACAGAGAGGATACTGGAAAGGGCTCTGAGGGGCACCTTGTCGTTGTAAACGACACCCGTGTCACCATCGATGACGCTTACTCGTTCCACCCATCGATTGGTGTTGACATGGAAGGTAACACGCACATTGCATGGATGGATGGACGTGATTACGGCTTCGAAAAGGATGTCAACTACGAAATTTACTACACCAAACTCCGACTTCAGGGGGCTGGAGAATTTGACGGTCGTGACGATGGACTCTCCACATACGCAATCAAGAAGATCAACGATACACCAATTTCGAACGTCGAGACGTATGCAGGCCTACCGCAAAACGCACCTTGGGGCGGAAATTCCGTCTTCCCATCTCTCCTCACAGACGACCAGAATCAAGTCCACATCGCGTGGGTTGACTCAGGAAACATCTCAGCAGGCGAGGAACTTCTCTACGTCCGCTTGAACCACACCTCACTCGAAGGAGACGGCTTAACTGCACTTGATCCATGGGAAACTGTTGCCATTACCTCATGGTCCTCCAATAAACTTGGGCCGAACTCTGGCTACAAACCGAGTATCGGAATGCCTCCTGCGTTTTCAAACGACTTGGGAAGTGGAGCACACGTTGCCTGGTCGGATACCAACAAATGTAACGATGAAACAAACAACAATCGATTCACAGTTTGTTATTCACACGTACTCACAGGACAAGTTGATGTTGAATTTGACGATGGGGAAACGTTCTACCATGTGATAGAGCCCGGTGAACAAACCATATACAATTTGACCATGAACAATTCAACACCAGGTCCAACCGATTTGGTTGCTGACTCCTATGGACTCAACATCACTGGTGTTCCAACCAATTGGACAGCGACGTTGTTCTTCGCAGACAACCACACGGCTATTTTCCCAGATACAGAAATTTTCCTTGAAGGTGGCGAATCAATTCGATTCTATCTACGAGTTCGTGCACCATCGATTTATCAGGCAAATGCAGACGAACTAGCTGAAATCCGTGTCGACGCAAAGTCGTACAAGGACCCTGCTATCCGCTCAGAAATTACAACTCTTACTTTGATGGACGTTGTCCACGGAATTGATTTGGATGCTTCGCACAGTGTCGCAGACGTAGAACAAGGGCAAACAGCGATATTCTCCATCACGATTACCAACACTGGAAACGTGGCGGATACGTTCCTGTTCTGGGACCCACAGACGCTGGAAGGACGTCAGGAATGGCTTCTCCCGTTTGCTTGGGACGTCAACTTCCCATTGAGCGTCCAACTCGATCCAAAGCAAACTGTGACCAAGAACTTGGAGATTAGTGTGCCAACGTCTGAAGACCCTGGTGCCTTTGTAATCCTTCTCAAGGGATGGTCGGCAGGTGAACCTGTCAAGTCGGTCGAGAAAGGAACATACGACATTCTCGAACTCGGTGTCTTTGTCTCCATCCGCTCGTCGAACAACATCGTGTTCAACATTACCGATCAAGAAGCGATGGTAACACCCGCACCTTATGCGCCGAATGCTCTGGATCCAAATTGTCATGTCTTTGAGATTGAAGTTGAGAAATACTTCGATTCAGGCGACCTTGTGTTCACGACCCCTGGTACAACCGGCAACGATGACAACTGGACAACTGAAGTCATCTTCCCCAACGGATTGAACCTCAATCCTGATGGTGTCTCTTACCCGTGGGTTCTCATGTCTGGAGACGATTACCGTATGCACGTTGTGAAGGTGAAGATTTGTGCACCTGACGACGCTCCAGCAGGACTCGGAAAGGCTGTAACCATCAAGGCACACTTGAAGGGCTATCCTAAGATTTCAGCTGCGAAGATTCTCCAAGTAGATGTTGACCACGTCTATCGACTATCGACAGATGTTTCTCTTGTTGATAATGAGCAACTCACGGTTAACCCCGGGGATTCGATCATCCTTCCCACTACTGTCAACAACAACGGAAATGGGCCAGATCGTTTCGACTACACACTTGCTCGAGTTACTGACTCTGCGGGCGTTGACGTCATTTGGGACATCACCATTCCACGTAACACACTGGAAGAACTTGACTCTGGATCATCTCAGTCGTTTGAGGTCCTCATGAACATCCCACAGCAAGTACCTGCTGGTGATTACACCATCGTGTTTCACACCAAGTCCGAGCAGAAGGACGAAGATGCTGCAGGCCGTATGACGCGATTGCGTGATGTAACCACATTGACCGTTACTGTGCGTGAGTTCTACGACATGCAAATCTCAATGGACCCAACCGTTGAAAACGATGTGAAGACCTCTGCCCCTGGCCGAGTCGTACGATTCATCGTCAACGTAACCAACGCAGGAAACGTTCCTGACGTACCGACATTAGATAACCACACATCTGACCGATCAGGCACGGATATTACTGTTTTCGAGAACCCAGGTATGGGAACCTTGGATGGATGGGACGTCTCTTGGCAAATTATTCGACAGGTCGGACTTGACCTTGAGAGCGAGGAAGATTGCGTTGTTACCTCATCAACTGCAGCTTCTTACCCAGAAGACAGCTGTGTCTACCTCGAAGACATTGATTCATGGCGACTACCTGAAATGGCACCATACGAAACCTACACAATGGTTGCCATTGTTTCGATTGACCCTGGTGCAATGCTCACGACACGTAGTCTTGGACTGAAAGTTGTCTCAATGATGGGCAACGCTGACCAAGGTGGCGATCACGATGACTCTCCGTCATGGGCTGGCGATTTGTTGGATTCCAATGAAAAGATTGTGACCATCAATCTCCGAGCACCTGACCTTGTTGTGCGATCTGCTTCAACAGATACGACCTCAGCCGATGTTGGTGAATCGATTCCAATCCGAATCGAAATTGCAAACACAGGTAACGTTCACGCAACCGATATCGAAGTTATCCTCTGTGAATACGACGATGATGACATGATGTCTGAAATTCGCAAGAACAACAACATGTGTGATGAGGAAAGCATCGTCATGCGACAAATCATCGGTGCATTGGACAAGCCTGACGACTCACAAGACGAGCGTGTCATTGAATTGTACATGCTTTACCCAGTCACTGCAGGAAGCAAGAACGTCTACGTTGTCGTTGACCCAGGAAACACAATTGTTGAGGCCAATGAAGGGGACAACATCGTACGCATCTCTGAAGAACTAGGATCTTCAAACCCATTCTTGGATGTCGCCGGTGAAGTCGTTGGTAAGGTTGCTCTTCCAACTATGATTGTCTTGCTTACCTTCTCACTCTTCGGTGTCCTCTACCTTGTTGGACGCGGTCGACGTGCTGCAGTTAAGAATCGTATTGCAGAGCAATCGTCTTTGATGTCCGTACTTGGTGATGAAGCAGACAACTGAGTGGATTAACCAAGCCACCAACGGAGGTCTGGATTGTCGTCAATGGCGACAACTTCACCTGAACGGTCTGAGCGTTGACGCTCAACAAGTTCGCGGACGCGGAACATGACTGCTGAGATATCACTCTCACTGAGATTGAGTTCCTTGGCCATTAGGCCAAGATCTGGCTTGATACGGGGGGTCTCAATGAGGGCATGTACCATTGTTCGCTGCGAGTAGTCCTCAAAGTCTGTATCCACTGCTGCAGACACACGCCCTCGGATTTGTTGATGTAGGGCAATAAGGGCATCTCGCTGTCGATCTAATTGTTCTAATTGTTCATTCAATCGTTCGAGATGAACAACGCCTTCTGTTACGCTGATCTTCTTTCGGCCACTTACAAGCTCAGCGATTGATTGAGCATTACTTGGCAATCTTGAACTAAGTCGTAGAGGGCCGCCCGAAGGGAGTTTTCTTCGCTCAATTTTGAAGAGGTCCGGGCCAAGATCGACCCGCAAAGAAAATGCCTCACATACTCGGAAGATTGTTCTCGGAGGCCCTCCTTTCTCACTAGGGACTTTCATTTTTTCAACGAGATTACCTTGTTCAAGCTCTTTCAGATGTTTGACAATAGCCTGTTGGCTGACACCAATCAAATCGGCTAGTTGCATTGGATAATGTGGTTCCCGAACCAAACGCTCCAAGATGGACCGGCGTGTCTTATTTTGAAGCAACATTAACGAGCGTTCGAGTTCGTCCATACTACTCAACCTGTAGTTAGGTAGAGATGGACTCATTTGAACTCGTCGGAGATTCTCAAGATGAAGACTCAATCTTCATCCCATGATTGCCAATCCTCGTTATTGGCAACCGGAATCTTTCGATCAGCCTGTGCATGCGGCCTTTGTTGTACAGTGGACGGGACAGAGGATGGTTGAACTGCAGGCGTCGGAAATGGGTCTGCAACCTGCTGACGAGGTTCTTCTTGTGGTGTTGCAGATTCAACATCTCCTCGCATGAGTGCATACACTTGCTCAGTGGTGAGCATGCTACCAGCTTGGACATCATGTGCACCATCCATTTGCTGACGGGAATTGTTGTCTTGTTGATTCATGTACTCGCCGGTCCGAACATCAAAGCCAATATCATTGGTAGCACCTTGGTTCATGGCATCGATTTGATTTTGGACGACATCAGGCGTAAGATCTGTCAGCGGCATAAACTGGCCATCTGGCCCAACAACCATCATAAGGTTCTGCTTACGATTTTGTGAAAAGGCTAGTAACACCCCTGATAGGGGAAGAAGGAATATCCCCATACAGCAAATTGCACCTCCAATGAAAACCCAAGGCGAACTGAAAATATCATTCTCCATTTCATCAATTGAGGTAAGCCAAACGGTTTCATTGAAACATGGGCCCTCACACTCAATTTGCATTAGATAATCGCCTTTCGATAATTCCCAAGAACCCAAAATGGTGTATTCAACACTGCCATCGGCAGACATTGCACCCCAATCGAGCTTACATTTCGACTCCTCGATGTCGCTGATTACATCCGACCCATCAAGTTCAGAGAGCGTGACATTCCCTTCGAAATCTACGCCATACGCTCTGTAACATCCTGAATTGTCAACGCTCATCAATTTCTGTGTCTCAGAGCCGGTATCGATGAAGCCGATGTTGTTTCGTTGTGGATCAAGAGCGTCACCAATGGTGCCCATTTGGCCAATGACGATGATGCTTCCAAGAACAAAACATACCATTGAAGCAATGAGAATGCGGAGCGGCCAAGGGTTCTTCTTCCCGCTCTCCATGGTCACTGGACGAACCACTCCTCAAAGAAGCCTCGCTTTTTGATATCACAATCCGAGTTGTTGCAATTTTTCTGGTAGGTAGGTTTCAGTGACGAAATCAAGACCGTATTTTGCCAAGGATTGCTGTTCAGCTTTCTTTCCAACTTCCAACATCATGTTGATTTGTTCTTGCCACCAACCATCTGCGAACCGAGGATCACTTAATTCAGCATTCAGCGCTTCAATGTCTTTCTTCGATAAATCGTCACTTGGAAGGTCATATGCAAGGATATCATCAGCAGTAATGCCGAGATAGGTTGAGGTTGGTGTTGCCAAGTATTCGGAAATGTGGGCTGTTTTAATCGCACCATAGGCGATTGAAGCAAAAATTCGGAACGACCAAGGATCACCGTCCAGGAAAACGACGACGGGCAGGTCCCATTCCTCACTCATTCGTTTCATAATACGTCGAGTTGAACGAGCAGGTTGTCCTTTGAGATGCAATAAAGCACAGTTGAAATCTTCATCAAATCCATTTTCGACGAGACGATCAAACATACCACCAGTCTCGATTGCCATGATGAAGTTGATATCGTGTTCGAGGAATTCAATTTTCTCAGCCTCGACATTGTAAGGTACGCCATATCCGCTATCACCAACATCGTCTCTTGCATTGATTCGCATCCATTCGCCTCGGCGATTCCGTTCGCGCAATGTAAGGTTTCCAATCATTCGAGCCCCATCTTCTTCTGGCCGTAACTTGAAGTCTTCTCGAAGGCATCGAGTGACAATTTCCAAATCCTCAGCGAGATTGTTGCTTTCATTCTGAGATTGGAACTTCCCTAGCCCCCAACCCTCTGAAATGTAATACATTTCACGAAGAGTCGATGATTTTCCATCATCGATCATGCTCTCAATGAATTCGATGACGTGCAAGGCGCGGAGGAGTTGTTTTGCTGAACCAAGACTGGTAGCATCACGAATCGTTTGCTTCTTTCCATACTTGTAGACACCTAGTTTTGGATCAAAGCCAATGTTGTTCTTTGTTCGAACTGGCAGTGTCATAGTGGGGGGTTCACCTTTGACAATTCGATCGTACATTTCCCGGACCACATCATGCAATGCGACCTTTGTCTCCTCGATTGATTTACGTTCAGCCATCAGTAATCATCTCCGAACAGGGTCGTTTGTTTTGTATCTCCAGGGGGAGGAACGGGCTCAGAATCGTCCGTATTTCCTTCGAATTGTTCTGTATTTTCATTGTCTGAAATTACTTCAATAGAGTCCTCATCTTTCTCCTCTGGAAGGGGAGCATTGAGGGCCTGTTCTTGACGTCGTATTTCTTCAAGCAATTTTTCGTCCATCTTCGTCGCACCAATTACTTCCTGGGAACCCCGATAGAACACATCCGTCTCGTTCCAATCTCCTTTCTCGAGACCATCGAGACTGTATGTAATGACTGTCTGTGAGCCGGGTTGTAACGTTTCAAGTTTCCAGGCCCAAACACCCATTGCCTCTTTTCGTCCACCGAGTTCGTTCCCGATCATGCTCGCACCTTGACGTTCAGGCCAATTGACGAGCATCGTGTAGGAACGTGCACGAGAGGTATAGTTGTAGATAATGATGCGAATATCTGTTTGTTTTGTTTCCTTATTCCATTGTGTCGTTGTTTCAGAAATGACTGCAGACATAATCTTGGTGATTGAAGCGGACAAATCAGGAACGGGTAATTCAAGCAATGAAGCGGATTTTTCAGCAATAGCTGGGATAATATCGTTGATGAGTTCGAATTTTTCCTTTGTTTTACCCATCTTCTTTTGTTTTTCGAGATGCTTACGAAGGCCCCGGCCCATTTCGAGCATGGCTTTACGTGCTTCTTCCATAACAGTTTCATTGTCTGAAAGTGCTTCTTTTGCTTCGGATGTAAATTGAACGTTGGTGCTCGCAAGATGAACCAAGATAGCAGCAGGCCCCTTCGGAACGCCTCTTCCACCAGCTTGGTCCAAACCATATTGTCTCCAATCTACACTTTCAATCGCTTTTGTCAATAGACATCCGCCTTGTTGATACATGAGAGGCACACGATTTGCGAAACGCAAAATTTCAACAGGTTTGTCAGCAGCCATTCCGTCTCCAAAAATCAGACCGACTTCAACTTGGAACGGATTTCCTTGTGTCACACTGGGGGCTCGAGTCATGGTCGTTACAAACTTGGAGTCGATTGTTTTCGAGAGCCCTTTCTTGATCAATAATTCTTCAATTGGAGACAAACAAGATGTCGGCGGATTGAGTAATTTAACCGGTTTACCTTTTAGCAACCGCTCACCTTGGAACGCTTCGAGCAATGCTCGAACTTGTTGTGACGAGAGAGATTTTGGCTTGAGTTTCTCTTCAAGTTCAGAAACTTCACACAATTCTTTCGCTGCACGGCCTGAAACGCCTGAGAACGTACGGCGCAGGAACGTTGTCATTCTTGACTCTGATGATTCTGAGCAAAGACGCTGCAACTGACCTAATTCGATTCCATTCGGATGAGGTTTGATGGCTTCAACACGCCCCGGTAGGCGTTCTGTCACACGCTGCCAGTGGTGCTTCTCTCCGTCAGGGTCGATGAAGAGGATGTCTGCATGAGGATTGACGATGCTTGTCATTCGTAGATATTGCCAAACCGATTGACGTCCGCGTTGATATTTTGCTTTCATCTTGGTTTTGACCTTCAAACCGTGAACCTTATCGCCCCAATCGATTCGATCTTGATTGGATTTAATCGCCTTGTTCTTTCTTGTGTCCAATCCAATATCAACAGAAACAGCAGTCGCTTCCTTGGCAATTTTTGATTCAACATGTGTCGGATCACCGGTTGTCAGTTGTGAGTACATGACAACACCGGTAATTCCGATACCTTGCTGACCTCTTGACTGTCGAATAGCATGGAATCGTGATCCAAACAACAACTGGCCAAACACCTTCTCAATACTTGCTCGGGGAATACCTGGTCCATTGTCTTCAACTTCGAGTTCGAGAATGTCTTTTTTGTTGTCAAGTTTCGAAATTTTCACAACAATGTCGGGTAAGATTCGAGCTTCCTCACAGGCGTCCAATGCGTTATCAACAGCTTCCTTGACTGCAGTAATGAGGGCTCGGTTAAGTGTGTCGAAGCCAAGAAAATGCTTGTTCTTCTCAAAAAATTCTGAAATTGCGACTTGCTTTTGATTCGCTGCCATTTTTTCTGCAATGCTCATCTTAACACATCCACCTCAGGTCCTCCTCCGTCCAAGACTTCGGGCCAGCAGGTAACAGCAGTCGATTGGCGAGGATACTTGATGTTTCGGCCAAAAACAATCGGTAAAAGGCCGAAATCAAAAACCAGAGTCAATTGCAATTTAGGAGAAAACGACCATATCACTGACTAAGAATACGTACAGTTCGCTTATGGCAATACCAATCCATTCGCATCCCAAGATCGAATCGTTCCACTGAATGCACTCATAGCCACGGTGAGAGGGCTTGCGAGATACAGTTTTCCAGGGCCGGAACGACCTTGGAAATTTCTGTTGATGGCGGATACAGTGACTTGTTCAGGCGTCATTGAAACTCCAGGCCCTGCTCCGATGCAAGCGCCACAACCAGGATCGATGAGTTTCACACCAACATCAAGGAACAATTGGTGCCAGCCCTTTGAAACGGCAACGTCTTTGACAATTCCAGATCCGTATTGAATGTAAAAATCAACACCTTCTTTGACGGTTAGGCCCTGCTCCTTAGCGGCTTGACAAACTTGTGCATAGTATGCAATATCGTCGATTTTTCCAGCAGTACATGAGCCCCCGTAGGCAATATCGATGCTGACATCTCCGATGTCATCGATGTAGGCTCCATTGGTCGGGTCGCTTGGAATTCCTTCATCCGGATTTCCTGGATGTGCGACCATTGGGCGGATTGAAGACAGATCGATGTGATGAATTCCGCCGTGGTATTGTGCTCCTTCATCAGGTGCGACTGCGCGTGATCGTTGTTCTTCCATGTTCAAATGAGGCATTTGTGATTCCATCCAATCGTACAGGACGTCGTCTGCTTCACAGATTCCGGTTCGTGCCGAGCATTCAGTTGCCATGTTGCACAGTGTTGCGCGTTCATCAGCAGAGAGAGACTGAAGACCTGGCCCTCCAAATTCCATTGAGCGATTCAACGTCAATTCTTTTCGAGCGTGATCAGCCAAAATATGGAGAATAACGTCCTTTGCAGTGCATCCTTCTGTGAGCCTTCCTGTTAATTCAAAGCGAATTGATTCTGGAACCTTGACAAAAGTGAAACCTGCCGAGACAAGATTCGCATATTCCGTGGCTCCAACACCCCATGTCAGTGCATTCGACGCCCCGCCCATGCAAGTGTGTGAGTCTGTTGCTTGAATAAAATCTGAGACTTCGATGAATTCTTCACGAGCAACTTGGTGACATATGCCCGGCGATACGCCATTGACAGCTGAGTAATCACGTACTCCGGTATGTGCTTGGAAGACCTTTTGCAATTCTCGAAGCGTTTCGACCTTGTGCATAAATGGAACAAATTTCGGATTGTGATGTGCGTACAGAAGGTGATCTTCAAAGACTCCAAATTTTTGTGGATTTGTGAGCTGATACTCTTCTCCATAGGTTTCCTGAAGGAATGTGTGGACTTGAGCCGTTGTGAATTCGTGAGAGTATCCTCCTTGAACTTGTGCGATAACAGGATCATCTGGTTTGACGCAAGCACCTTGCTGCTGTCCAACGAGGTTTCGAGCGATAATTTTCTCAGCCATGGTCATTGGACGTTGTTCCAAGGAAAGCTCTGGAAGTTCGATTTCACCATTACGAAGTCGCTTCGAAAATTCAAACAAACCTCCTGATTCGAGAATTAACGCTGTTACATCATCGTATTGAGATGTGAATTCATTCAGGGACAACGATTCACCATTTTGCAACCGTTCCAACATAGCATGGTTGCCCATGAGTTGACCGAGATTGATGTTGTTTCGTTCGTGAATTGGAGCGAATGATGCTGCAATAACAATTCGAATTCCCGCCCATCGTTCACATTGTGCTGCCGTTTCTCGGCTTGATCCGGTACCCTTTCTTTGACCCGAAACAATCACTTCGAAGTTTCCGTTTATCAGAGCGTTTTCGTTGAAAACTCGTACACCATTTTGCATCAATCCAGCATACGCATTTTTTGCAATCATTGCGGGTTCGTGATCGAAACAAACCCACGCAGGCGTCATCACATCGGTGTTGATGTCATCAAGTAAATCTTCGACCTGTAAATCTTCCATTCGTAAATCGAGACCTTCATACAATTGTTTGCGAATCAAATCGAGGTCTTTGGTGAGGAATAGGACACGCTTGCCGGGCGTAAGCGAAATCGAATCAGCCAACTGTCGCATCTTCATACCCAATCTCCTCACAGGCCATTGAGGTTTAACCAATTCGCCTGCTTATTCTCTCAAAAAAGAAAAATAACAGGGAGTAAGGTTTAAGAATACCATGCCAATCGTTGATATATCTATTTGTCAATGTTGATGAGGTGGGATATTATGGATGAACAGCAAGTTGAAGATATTGTAAAATGCCAAGAATGTGGCGGAAGAAGCCTAACGAGAGACGAAACCCGTGGAGAAGTCACCTGTGACGATTGCGGACTTGTCTTGGAAGACAACGTCATCGACCAAGGTGCAGAATGGCGAGTGTTCTCTCCCGAACAAGGAGATCAGCGTGCTCGTACAGGTGCTCCAATGACAGTCATGCTCCACGACAAAGGTCTCTCAACCGACATTGACTGGCAAAACAAGGACTACTCTGGTAAGACGATCAATTCACGTTATCGTTCTCAATTTTACCGTATGAGAAAGTGGCAGAAGCGTAGCCGTGTCAGCAATGCAACCGAGCGAAACCTCGCTATGGCATTAGCGGAATTGGACCGAATGGCAAGCCGCCTTGAACTTCCAAAGACAGTTCGCGAAGCGGCAGCAGTGAACTACAAGAAAGCCGTCGATAAGCGACTCATCCGCGGCCGCTCCATTGAAGGAGTAGCAGCAGCATCTCTCTACGCAGCGTGCAGACAATGTGGCGTTCCTCGGACACTCGACGAAATTGGTCAAGCGTCTCGAACTGGGCGAAAAGAAATCGGGCGAACATATCGATTCATGGTTCGTGAATTGAAGATGAAGATCATGCCAACCGGCCCAGAGGATTACATTTCTCGCTTCTGCTCAGGTTTGGGATTGGACTCAGAAGTTGAAGCCAAAGCCTACGAGCTGATCAAGGCCGCACAAGAGAAGGAATTGACCAGTGGTCGTGGACCAACAGGAATTGCTGCTTCGATTATCTACATTGCATCTGTTCTCTGTGGCAAGCGCCGAACTCAGCGAGAAGTTGCTGAAGTTGCTGGTGTTACTGAAGTTACGATTCGTAATCGCTACAAGGAACTGATTCAGAACCTTAACATCGAATTGGATATTTGAGGAAAAGGGGGTTCTTCATGAGCAAGAGCCGTGATGCGATTGCGAAAGCAACGTTCGAAGTCGTTGCAACGCAATTGGTACAAGCTCTTGAAGATGGAACGAAGGTTTGGCCTCTTCCAGCACCGCCAATGATTGACCCTGATTTCCCTCCACGAAGCCCAGAACGCGATCAAGATTTGATCTCCCAAGGATTGTCGATGCTTCATGCTGATGTTGGCATGTTCGATAGACACCTTTCAACCATCGTCGATCTCATCGTCCCCCATCGAATGAATTTGAGCGATGACCCGTTCGAGGTCCACCAGAAATGGCTGGGGCGACGCACCGATGACGTAGCCCAACGTATGCTGTTCTGTATTGCAACCGATTGGCTTGCTCAAGCCTTTGATTCAAGTGCACCAAACACTGACCGATGGTGGCTGGCCGTTGCTCTCATCAATGGGCTCGCGTCGACACCGTATGGCCAGCCGGTTCACCAAGGCTATCATTTGGTTGAATCGATTGCACTTGCTGAACGACCAGGTACCTGGCATACACAACCGGAAGATGGTCCACAGAATATGGGATGGAATCCGAATGCTGTTGTTCCAAGGACAACATCAGTTGTTGCACACGATGCAGGTGTTGATGCAGCAAGATGGTTGTTGAATTGCCTAGAGCAAGATGAATTGGACCGACGCCTCTTGTTGATGGAATGGGTTAAACTCCTTCTCGAACGTCCTGCACTGATTGAACCACTCGGTCTGGTGAACATTCTCACTCGACGGGCAGAAGATGAGCACCAAGAAGTTGCATCGAAAGTCATCCTTTGCCTTGCTCGATTGCTGGAGTACGATCAAGAACAGGGCCTTGCGATTGCAAAGATTTTGCATGGGCGTAAAGAATTGCTTCTACGTCGCGGAATGGCCGATGTTCTGACGCGCATATTCCGACGTACGGGTTGGGAAGCAGTACCGTTTCTCGATGAGATGTTGATGGATGAAGATGAGAGCGTTCTTGCAGCAGCATCCGCAACCGTTGGCGATTTGAAATTCCTCGATGAGGAAGTCTGGGCTGACCGTCTTGCCTCATTGTTAGAACACGAAGTGCCAATCGTTCGTAGAAACATCGTGCTTAGCCTCCGGGATTACGTTGAGACATATCCTGATGACGATCGGGAAATCATTCCATCACTATGGAATGACGGCGATGAAGTCGTACAAATCCGACTTCGCGAGTTGCTGATGCGTATGGATGAAATCCATCCCGAACGTTTTGCAAAACATCTTCCATTGCTCAAATCAGAACGCCTCGAAGCGTTGTGGATGACCATGGACGCTCGTCGACAAGGACGAAGTCAATTGTGGAAAGATTGGCTATCCAATGAGGGGCCACTCCCTGAATCCATTGCTCCAATTCAAGACCTTCACGAAAGCACAGGAGTCGCTCCCGAGGAATTACCGGACCTTAATGACGCACTCAACATGCTTGACGACACCCTCGGATTCATCGATTAAGTGTATTGACAGCAATGCGACATACTGATAATGGATGCAATCTTGCTGAGAGTAATGAGGACTCAAGCCTTTTCTATGGTTCTTCTTCTCTTGCTAACCGCAGTTGTACAATCTGTTGCGGCAGAAGAAAATGATCCATCATTGGAAGCGCGTGAGACCCAGGCTGAATTTTTTCCAGATACGGAGACAACTTGGCTTCAATGGAGAAACATTGAGTCAACAGACGGTTTGCTTCTCGATCAATTGAAGATGGCAACTTATGAAGTTCATCGGCTTGAAGGTGGCCGGTTTTTCCCAAATTCGTTAACGCCGGAAACGCTGATTGTAGAAGACATTCCTGCATGTTACATGAATGAATTGAACGAGGTCTGTTCTGGTAAAGTTCATTCAATTTATTTTGAACCAAGACCTGGAACGTCATCAGAAGTTTCGTATGCCATTGTTACAACCCTTCGTGATGGTACCCGGACCGAGGCGGTAAACGTAGGGCTATCTCAGACGCCAGCAGGTCATAGGGAAATTGTAGCACCCTCGGTCGCACCTGAACTCTTCGAAGCATCCTACGATGTTGCAAACCAATCAACAATCTTTTCTTGGAGACCCTCCTGTGTTGGAAATAATTTCTATCACGCCTTGTATGAACACATGGTTCCTGCGACAAAATCGACATGGAATGAAATGGACAAAACGCTTGTAACCAATTTTATTCCAGCAACATCATCTCAATATACCCTGGATTGGACGAACCAAACCATCGAACGAGAAGTGTACTACACAATTACTTGTTACTACCCCGCATATTGTGACGATGACGGGTGTTATCCCGCTCGCGAAGATACCCGTCTCCATAGCGAAAACAGTCTAACCAAAGCCATCGTTGAGGACAATCAGGCACCAAGATATGGAGGTTCATTGTTTGCTGAATTCAACCCTACCGAATCTCAAACAATTCTACAATGGAGTGAAGTTGTTCAGTCAGATATTTCGAAGATTCGAATTTATCATGCCACAACTCCAATTGTATCTGTTGAGCAAAATGGAGTTCAGGTTCTTGCTGAAGTGGATGTGACGAGTGTTGAATTCATTCATCAGTTGCCCTCTGATTGGATGCTAACTTCACATTATGCAATTGGACTCGTCGATGTTCAAGGAAACGTCCAAATCGATCAGTTCGATGTTTCTGGAAAGGTTGGCCCTATTATTGAACGGAATTTGCCGGTTTCAATTTCCGATTTACACATCGAACAAGAAAATTCAACCCTACATTTCCAATGGGATCTTGATGCCCAGTTTATTAGTGGAGATGCAGTTTTGTGGACCTCAACATCTCCAAACCCCGATATGTCGCCTGCATGGGAAGAGGTCACAAGATTGAACCCATCAACTCTAGAGCATCAAATGACCTTTGATGTCTTGACTGAAGCGTGGTATGCCTTGACGTTGGAAGGCACATGGGGCTCATCCCCCAGCACACATATTGACAATCGAATCTATCTCGGTCAGAATGCTGTTTTGTTTACGCCGAAGGAACAAACGGATGATGAGGGGCCAATCGATGAGAATTCGACTCCCGAAGACATCAATTTACCTGAGTTCGCTCTTACCTTTGAAAATGAAAACCGCACCTTGAGAAATGGGGATTGGGTCATCATTGGTTCCGACGATAACGAAAGCTACACTCTTCAGTTTACACATTCGCAACCGGATTCAACCATCCGTTGGACCAATGCTTTGAATTCAAATCCGTTCTGGTCTTCAGCCACGAAATCAGAGGACAGTTACTCAATCACCGTGGAAGAACCCGTTAATCTCATCCACATAGAGTCGACCAACCTGAACGGTGAGATTCACATCGTTCGTATTGGGATTGATTGGCCGAACGAAGACGTCATTGAGTCCGAAAACCCCAACCAAGAAGAAGAATTAATGGAGAACAAACAAACTTCTTCGAAAGAATCGGTCTCTTTACCGCTCCTGATGATTGTTGGCGTCATCGCCGCTTATCTGTTGATTATTCTCTCCCTGAAAGGAAAGGATGAACTTCTGGTCAATACCGAAGAGGAATGAATTATTCTTCTTCAGCCCCGAGTGGGCCATCTGTAACCAAGTATGCATAAACGCCGGTGTAGGTAACGAGTAAACCGATCAACATCAACAACATTGCAGCAGGCTCAGGAAGAGAATCTCCCGCTGCTGTATTTCCAGAGATCCAAGACAATCCGAGAATACCGATTCCAGTACCTACAACAGTCTTCCAAGTGGACATAGGGTGCTTCCATTTGCCAATGGTTGGGACAACACCGAATTCGTTGAACACATGTTCGAACCAACTAAGGTAGAGAAGAGACAGTCCGATCAGTCCACTCAATCCTCTCGAGAATGATGCGTCCAACCACGGTCCAGCGGGAAGGAATTCAAAAAATGAAAACGAAAGAAAAACCAGGCCGCTGGCTAGGAGAATCACCTTCCGATTTGACTCCATTGACCTCACGAGGAGGTGAACGCTTGATAGCCTGTCGCCTGTAAGCAACCTCATGGGCACAGTTCGTGATGCGGTCATCGTCGCTGCAGGGTTGGGTACCAGAATGCTCCCTACAAGTGCATACATCCCAAAGGAGATGTTACCTCTTGTCGATCTCCCTGTCCTGCACCATCTCATCTTTGAGGCCAAACATGCAGGATGTGATCGGATTCACATCATAACCTCGCCAACAAAGGATTTCTCATCCTTTCAAGAAAATCTGAATGTACCCTACCCGATGTACGGTAAAGGAAAGGACCATCTGAATCCTCTTAATGATGTTGAGATTTTTATTCATACGCAATACGAGCAGAAAGGGCTCGGTCATGCAATCATGACGGCTAGAGAGGCCGTTCTTGGTCCATTTCTGGTATTGCTCGGCGACAACATTCTTACTTCGCATCATGCATCCTTGGCAGAATTTCAAGCATCCGATGTTTCTAAACAACTTGTCGAATTATTTGGGCAACATGGTCAACCGTGTGTATCGGTTTACGATGTCGGCATTGAGCGCGTGAGCAACTATGGAATTGTGTCCATGGAGAATGGAAGAATCACATCGATTGTAGAGAAGCCGGAGCCAGAAAATGCCCCTTCCACATATGCACTTTGTGGGCGCTATCTTTTTGCTGAGAATACATTTGATCTTCTGGATCAATATTCAGTCGAAGAGTTTGGAGAGCTTCAGTCAATTGCGTTGATGAAACATTGGATGGACTCAGAAAATCTACGTGCACATGTCCTTTCAGACTCTGTAGCCTGCTACGATTCGGGATTACCGTTTGAATGGCTGAAATCTCAAATCGATCATGCACTTCGACGCCCTGAATATGCTGAGCAATTGAACGAGTGGCTGAAACAACGTCTCAATTAGTCATTTCCTGGTTTCCAGAATGTGAGTGGAAGAGGGCGCTCCCTACGCATTGCTCGCTTAGCAAGGTGGTCTGCACGTTCGTTCCAACGGTGTCCTCGGTGGGCTTTGACATGGCTCCAATCCAAGTCACGCTGGGCTGCCACCTCACTCCAAACTGATTGAACACGAGCAGCGAGTTCTCTGTTTGCCTTTGCTCTCCATGCCCCAGTTGCAATGTTACCGGCGTATTGACTATCGAGACGAATTCGAACAGGGTCATCGTTCTCCTCGGTTAGCAACCAACGTAATGCTGCAAAGAGTCCGGAGAGTTCTGCCGTATTGTTCGATCCAACCTCGGCGCCAATAAATTCCTCATCTTCAGGTGAAGTTGAAACAGGGCCGGAAAATTCGGTGATGATTTCACCACTTCCACGGCCAAGGCCAGAATCACCTTGAACGACGACAACGCCCCAACCTGCAAATGTTGAGGCATCAACATTCTGATTCCCATCGCATGAACCGTCGACGTACAACGTGAGCCGAGTCGGTTCGGGCAATCTCTTCACTCGCCCAACATGCTTCGATAAGCATCTGCAGACATGAGTGATGATACATCATCTGGATTTGAAAGTCTCATCTTTACAATCCATCCATCGCCGTACGGACTTGTATTCATCAATTCAGGAGTATCTTCGAGATCCATGTTGACTTCTGTTATCTCTCCAGCCAGTGGCGCAAAGATAGGTGATGCAGATTTGACCGATTCGACAATAGCAAACTCTCCCATGTCATCGAGCATTTCTCCGCCTTCTGGTAATTCGATGTAAACAATATCAGTCAGTGCATCTTGAGCGTGATCGGTAATGCCGATAGTTGCAATGTCTCCATCCATTCGAATCCATTCGTGTTCTTTCGTGTAAAACAATTCAGCAGGTATTTCACTCATACTCTCACCATTCTCACGCAAGTGAAAGAAGGGTATGAATCAACCGCTTCTACCGTATCTCATTCGGATTCATCAATTTCCGATTTCAGAACATGTTGTTCCAAAGAAGCCCAAGCCTGACCAACATTCTTCTCTTTTTCTGTTTGATGAACATCCTCATGGACGCGCTGTGTCATTTCATCATCGGATTCGTCTGGGAATTGTTGCCCAAGACTTCCCTTCTGTAGACTAGATCCAATCAACAGTGCACCGAGTATTGGAAAAACCCATCCAATTTCAGGACTGGTTGAATAACGCCCTGAATTAAGACCCACTGCAAAAACGAAAACAAGGCACATACCCGTTCCCATGAGGATCTTTCGCGCTCGATCAGCAGGGGTCATTGAATCTTCGAAGTTGACGCGATGTATCAACCCAACGCTATCAGTAGGTTTCACGCATCAATTTGTGAATCTTGTAAGGCAGGAGCGCACGGTTGACAGGAGTAACCTCCAATATGCGACCATCGTCCCTTCGTCGAATGTCTTGCAGCAATGGGTGGCGACTCTTTTTGTGTAGGGTTAAAAGAGTCGGCTTGTCAATTTCGAGAGCGTTTCGAACGGCATTGACAAAGGCTTCAGATTCAACAGCGAACTTACCGATTTCGTCGATAACAATAACTTCACAATGATCAATTGCATGTTGAATCGCCGGGATGGCAATACGCTCGAGCTCCTCAGTATTCAACCCGTATCCAAGCACGCGCAATCTGGAATCGATGCTCTTGTGTGCAATCTCTCCTTCATCGCCCGTGACCAAATTTCGAATCTTGTACCCGAGGCGCTCACCATTTTCGAGAATAGGTTCAGTGCAAATGCCACCAATGATTTCGGTATCGCTCAAATTACGAGCAGAGAGTTCTCGCTCTCGTTCCTCTTTGAGCATTGAGAGAACCTTTTCCATTACAGCAGATTTTCCACTACGGGGAAGCCCCGTAATGCCAATTTTTGGATGAATGCCCATTACTTAGATCCTCCAATTGACAAATACCATCTGAGACTACTAAGGGTTTGGATATAAAACATCGTATACAATGCACAGTAATGGGTACGTTCTTTATTCAGTTAATGACCTCTTCAACCCCAGTTTCCAAGCCCAGTTGAAGCGGGAGCATCTCCAATTCGTAATTGTTGACGTTGTTATTGGCAGACCAAGCCTTAGCCCAATCATCTAAGTCGCGTTGGTTGAGTTGGTCACACATCCATTCCAAGGCCTTCTGAAGATCGCCTTTCGCAGCAGTGAGTCTACCAAGGATCGCCTTGTTCATTTCAATGTGATTCACACTGTTGCCAAGGATGCAACCCTTTGGGATAACTGCCCAGCGAAGACGACGTTCCTGATGTGCATTCACAATGGCTTGGCATGCGAGGCGAGGGCCGTAGGTTTGCACTTCGGTCTTCCCAGACCACATGGCCAATTGACGTTCATTTGCTCGAGAAGGAATGTCCTTTCGGAACGCTGGATGTCGAATGTATACGCCGCCGGTTTCATCTTCAGTGAAATGTACGCCTCGAATGAACGGTCGTGATGATTTTGTCTTGTCCCAACTTGAGATGTTGTTGGAATGTGCTGTTTGGTCGATTTCTCCGACACGAACCTTGACGGTTTGTTCTTGGGTTGCAAGCCAGTGATCGTGGTCACCGAGCCGAGGAAGTTTTGACATACTGTCGAGGATTTTGAGGATGTTCTTACGCTCAATTTGATCCCGAGGCAAACGTGGAACGGCCCACGTGTTTCGTGCCCACTGAACCCATTGTGTTTGCTTGAGTGAAAACGACGGTACACGAGACGAAAGTCCAGAGCCAACACGGCGAAGGTCTGAACGTGTGACTGGCCCGATAATATTGAGAGATTCAGTTCCATTCGGAGTGGACGAGATACCGAGAATGGCAACGCCCTGAGTCATACCTGGGAACAGGAGATTCGCCTCTTCAATCGCCCAGACTTCGTTCCAAGAGTGTTTTTCGACGAGGAGCTTTCGAAGTGGATGCGATGATTGTTCACGCAAGAGACTGTCGGGAGCGACGATCCGCATCTTTCCGTTTGTTGAGAGAACCTGCATTCCGCGTTCAATAAACAATCGATAGAGGTTCACGTTCCCGCGCATTGTAGAGAAACGGGGGCCATCATCGTTGGAAAGGCTACGGAGTTTTTCACTCAAATCCTTGCGGCGCTGCGAACCATCGTCCATTCCTCGGAATCGATCTTTGATTCGCAACCAGGGTGGATTTGAGATGATTAAACGAGGAGATTCTTGCCATGGCCATTCCTCTTGAAGCGTATCGGAACAGATGATGTTTTCTTCGAGAATATTCTCGACGAATTCTCGCGGTAATTTTCCTTCTTGTTCACCCGAGAGCGTGACAAGATCGAGGCGAATGGCCTCGAGAAGTAACCGCCTTCGAGTTGAGCGAATAACCAACTCATCAACATCGACAAGTTGGAATCCCCGGAACAAGCGTTCCGTATCTTCTTTGCGAAGTTCAGCGCTCTGCCCTTCGAACATTTCACTGTGCTTTCTCAGCATACGGGCGTGGAAAATTCCTCCACCACAAGACATGTCTGAGAATGGGAGAGGGATTCCACTGCTGGTACGTTCGCTACGCTTTACTGCTTCAAGGGCATCTTCATCAAGCGTAACTTCTTCTTCACTAGGAGGGAAGTTGAGTTTTTTGATGTGCTTTTGGAAGCCAGGAGGTAAGTCTGCAAGATGCATATTGGTCGTCTGCTTCTTGACTTTCGGTTGGATGGTCGCCTCCAGCATTTCCGATGAGATGATCGAATCAGCGAGACGAGGGGGAGTGGGATGTGCTCCACGTGGGGAGCGACCATCAGACTCAGCGTCATGACGTGCAAGAAGATGGTCGAGAACATGACCAGGATCGGTCAAGAGATTTGCTGGAAGAGTTGGCCAATCTTCAGGGAGAAGAGCAGCGATTGGCTGGTGTGTTCGAAGCGAGTTTTCCCATGCATCGAGCCACATTTCGATTTGTGTTTGTCTGTTGTCTAAGCATCGATCTAATCTCGCATACCAGCCGCTAACTCCGTTTTGCATAGTCCGCCCCAACCAGTGGGTATTCAATCATGGTTTGAATGTGCCTGTTGAAATCATGAAATGATTCATTCCGAGAGTGAATCCTTTCGCGCGGACAACTTTGTCAGTACGACTCCTTCTGCATGCCACTTCCAACCGTTTGAGACCCAATCAAACAACGATTTGAGTTCCTTTTCGTTAATATCAGCAGTTGAAGCAATTTTCTTGAGAATTCTTAATTCTCTTCGGTCGTATTCTCCATCAGCAGCAGCGAGCAGTGCCCCGTCTCTGAGGGCAAAACGGAGGGTTTCTATTTCTGCATTCTTCAACAGATTTGAGAGGCGATTTGTGTCGAACAATCCCTTTCGAATTGAAGTCCTCGCTTCAGGATGGACCATTGCTCGCCCCATGAATCCTTCAAGCAATTGAATCTCCTCGCGAACGAGTTCACCATCTGCAGCAGCAATCAAGACGAGTAAGTCAGCATAACGCGCTCTTTCAGCAGCATCCAAATCAGCGACGCCGTCGCAAAACATAGGTCTTCAACCTTGGAGAGAATTCAACAAATCGTAACCATCTTGCATCCAAGCATATCCTACCTTAGTCCATTCAATGAGTTGTTTGACAGAGTCAGGAACGAGGCCAAGATGTTCGGCGATTTCTTCTAAAACTTCGAGCTCATCATCATCGACCGAACCATCCGAAGCTGCCATCAATACAGCATCTCGCAGAGCAAGACGCCCGGCTTCAGGGCCGAGGCCATTCAAACACTCCTCAAGCGTTGGAGGGCTCTTGAGTGATCTTCGAAGGACCTCACGCTGGTTTGGGGACAGCAAGGCCTTGCCGAGTTGTTGTTCAAACATGGCGAGTTCATCCACGGTAATTTCTTCATCGACACGAGCCATGTATGCAAGCAAACGAGCATAGGCGTATCGTTCATCACGAGGTAAATTTTGGAGAGTGTCGGGTAGCATTGAAACAACTCTTACGCTTCTCCATCATGAACCTCTCGCCTCCAGGGCTGTTGAAATTGTGATTTCTCACCACAATCTTTGGGACCACACGATGGTTGATAGGGGGGGCTCTGCAAGAGGTTCTCATGCACCCATCAGTCAATGTGCTCGGTACGGAACTCAAATCATGCTCTACGGACCCACTTACTGGCTGGTATCGTGATGGCTGCTGCAATACCGATGAGAACGATCGAGGTTCTCACACAGTTTGCTGCGTTGTCAACCAAGAGTTCCTTGAGTTTGCTAAATCTCAGGGTAACGATTTGATGACACCCGCGCCCCACTTTTCATTCCCAGGATTGAAACCTGGTGATTCGTGGTGTGTGTGCGCACGAACATGGCTTGCCGCAGTTCATGCAGGTTCAGCATGCCCAGTCGATTTGGAAGCAACCCACGAAGAGGCACTGAGTATCATTCCGTTTGATCTGCTTGAGACTCATGCGGTCTAGATGGGGAAAATTGGAAGACAAAAATTCTCATCGATAACCAAATGATAACACCCCAGCACATCATATTAGGAATACCCATCCATTCGATTTGATTCGGGTAACGTTCTGAAAGCCATCCGATGGTCAAACTTGAACCAACTAAACTTCCAACGTAAACTGGAATTGCAGTGGGCAGGGTCCAAGCAAGCGATTTATGGTCGTCAAACGTATACCATCGATGAACGAAATGTGCCATAACTCCGGTTAAGCCCCAAAATGTCCCCCATAGAATTCGAACATCAACTTCCGGGAGCAGGAACATCGATACCGTCCATGCAACGTAGAATACGCCGCTGTTAAAGGCGCCAGCAAGGGCGAAGCGACCCAGTGAACCTCGGGGCGCCAAACGTCCATGAACAGCCATCAAATCAGTCGTCATTGGTCACCACATCGCTTGGCTTCCCAGTGAGGATGTTCCGCAAACGATTGTTGTCGTTTTGCATAGCATCCATCCATTCATACTTCACGCCAAGCTGTTCTGCAAGGACGGCTAATGCTAACGAATCTTTGGGCAAGCATTTGCCACCAAACCCACGATTCAATCCAAAGATAGGGTCGAGATGAGACGGCCCAATCGGTTGTGCTTGCTCAGAGGTTATGATTTCACGAATCTTGTACCAATCTTCGCCGAGCCCTTCGCAAATATCGTACAGCTGATTTGCAAACGTTACTTTCATTGCATAGAACGTGTTCTTGGTGTATTTGACCAATTCAGCCTGTGTCGGAGTGACATGGAACGTCTGATCACGCCGAAGAACACCTGCTTGGCGATGTTGCTCAAACACTCGCTCTGCAACATCTGCATGATGCGTACCGCATACGAGGATGTCCTGGTTTGCAAAATCCTCCAATCGCTGCCGCTCAACCAAAAATTCCGGAGAATATGCAATCTTGAGATGTGGATACGCTTCATGATAGCGCTGTGTCGTTCCTGGCACTACGGTACTTTTGATAACAGCCGTGAAACCATCCGGCAACGCATCAAGTGTCGCTTCAACAATGCGTGTATCGCATGCCCCAGTTTCTGGATGAGGTGGAGTTGGTACAGCGATGTAAGCAAAGTCGACGTTATCGGTTATGATTGATAACTCCGTTCCTCGAACAGGATCGTGAATAAACAACTCGTGCGCATGCCCAAAGCAGTGTTCAATGGCTCCACCGACCATTCCAGCTCCAATTATTCCGATTTTCATAGAATCATCTCTCCCGATATGGGCGAGGGTTGAGTTTGCCTTCTCTCGCCATCATGCTGGCTTGAAGGAGGGTTTCTGGCGTACCACAATCGACCCATGTTTCAGCACCCACGGAAACGAACTTTGCTTTTCCTTCAGCGATATACGCACGATTGATGTCGGAAATTGAAAAGGAATCACCTTTTTCTTCAACAGCACGGTCGAGTTTTTCCCAAAAGGTCTCATCGAAGAGATAGATCCCTCCAATGGCAAGATTGGATGGGGGGTTTACAGGTTTCTCAACGACATCGATGATGTTTCCATCACCATCGAGAACGGCAACACCGAATGCTTCTGGATGCTCCTCTTCCCGAGCCAACAACAGGCAACCAGGAGGCTCTTCTGCTTCTGAAAATTCACGCACGATGTCTTCAAATTCCACCGTCGTTATGTTATCAGAGAAATAAATCATGAGACGACAATTCTCGTTGTGTGGGCGTGCGAGAATGAGCGCTTGAGCAACGCCTTCTGGTTTTTCTTCGAGAACATAATGAATTTGCTCACCATCCAAACTCTGGCCAACATGATTTGCTATTTGCCCAATGTGCTCGTTGGAGACAATGGTTGTTCGAGTGATTCCTCCTCTTCGAATTGTTCCGAGTGCATAATCGATAACGGGTCGTTCATAGAGGGGAAGCAACGTCTTCTGTGTGTAACGAGTGAACGGGTACAAACGTGAGCCTTTTCCGCCAGCAACAAGGATGGCTCTCGTCTTCATTAAGTAGCCTCAATATGTTTCTATTCAAGTCCTTTGTCCTTGTTTGAGCGAATCAACGGGATATTCATTGGATTCTTCAAGAGTGAACTCTCTATTTTCGAAGGGACCGGAGTTTCTCAAACATTGCGTTACGAGATGCATCATTTTGCTGCTGAGTTGGTTGTTCCAACCTTCGCTGGAAAAGATCCTTCTCCCATACGAAAACTTGACCATTTTCGCAACCTATTGCAATCCGCTTGTCATTGAAGGTAATATCATGAACTCGATGGCCTTTGAGCGAAGCTATTTCGCCACCATCAATCACTGAATGGACGAGCACTTCACCTTGAGATCCATTCCATCGTGCAACCCAACAAGAGCCCTTTCCACCGACCTCAAATCCAGGCGATATTGCGACGACTTCACTCCCGTTAGCGCCCCACTCTACCGATCCATCAAAGAATTCAATGTGCCCTTCATCGTCCGCTAAGAGGTATCCATCCCTATACTCTACAACATTGCTTATTGAGCAATCCAAAGTTTTCATCACAACCCCACCAATCGAACGTAAAGTGCCATCAGCTAGGCCAAAAACGGGATTTTCACTGTTCGTTGAACAAATTGTTGGGCTCTCCCACTCTTTGTTTTGTTCTACCAATCCCCCCCGTTCATCAAGGATAAGGTACCCGTTCATCGGGCGCCCCAATCCTGCTATTGCGCCCTTCTTGTATGGATGAAGGGTCCATGGGCGCTCATCCATTCGATGCGTCGAGAGAACGCCACCATCAAAGGAAATCGCCCAAATAGCTGATTCAATGAAATCGTTGTGTTCAATATCGTAAACCGACGATACAGCAAGAACACATTCCGTAGTTGTCATGACAGCATCAGCTGAGCCCTCCAAAGCAACATTCCAACGTGCTTTACCTGTTGAGAATGCAATGCAGACGATGTGCAATCCCGATGTTGCATAAATTGAATCATCATGAACAACCATTGATGATATTCGGTTTGGAGTTTGCGTTTCCCAAATCAAATCACCATCAACGGACCAGTGCTTGATTTTACCATCCCAGCCCCCGACCAGCAACGAATCATCCTCGAGAAGAACGGTGCAACTCACCGCCTCTCCCAATTCGCGAACCATCCATGTACAATTGGTCAGGTCCATGACTTCCGATGCATTTTGCCTCATAAGGGAGTTTGCGTATTTGCATCAAACGGACTCGTATTGAGGGCCTTGTTTCGTTTCGGGATAGCAAAGGTGAGCATGAATGCCGTCAATCCGAGAATACAGGCAGCATAGTAGTGCCCCATGCCAAAGAATGCGAACATTGTACTCATTCTGAGTACGGCCACAGAACCACTTCGTAGCGCCCAAACAACAAATCCTACTGCAATAACTGAGACGCCCATGAAGCCGTATCCAATCATGATGTAGATACCTGCTGCACTCGGATCCATTCGAGGATCTTCTTTTTGCTCCTCATTTCGATCAATGAGTCGTTTTGTGCATGATTCTTGACCAAATGGACATGGCTCATCAGCAAAGGTATCTGACGATGGTACGTTGAAATCGAGACGTGTAAATCCATAAGGTTCAATCAGCGCAGGGGGTGACAACAACAATCGTTCCACGAGTGTATCCGTATAGTTCCCTCGTTCAACAGTGATGTCAATTCGAGCGAGGCCGGGCTTGATGTATTCATAGGAAAAGGAGCCATTTGCATCGGTGAATGTTATGCTCGAATTGAACCAGCCTGGTGTCTCTTCCCACTCGAGTAGTATTTCTGCACCTTCGATAGGCTCACCGCGGTGATCGTAAACCATCCCATCAAACATTGCTGAATTTGGTGGAGCTGTTTGAGCCAATTGATAGACAAATTCATCAGGCTGAACGAGTCCAGAATCTGGAGAAGCATAATCCAAACCATTGAGGAAGCCAGATGCAGCAATGAACAGAACGAAGATGGCAATCGATTTTGTTATTGGATGCAAGGTTGTATCTGGAATCATAAAGGTAGCGTCGGAAGTAGCGAACATCGCCGAAGGTTCAGATTCAGGAAGGCCTTCGATGCCAACCCAATCCGATGCCTCGCCTTCGGTCATGATTTCCCCAGCCCGTTGCTCTACTTGAGTTCAATGCGTTGGCCGTATTTGGAAAAGAGAATTGCAATTGTCTCATCGGATGCACTGATTCGCACCTCAACTCCATTCACAAGTTTCTCGTGCTTGTGGACATATACTGTATCGAACAATCGGGAAAGAACCGCCTCAGAAGCCATTTCATTGGGTTCTGGATCGTGAATGATCAGGGTGCGTTTTGGCCCAAAAAGGGTGTTCAATATGACGGATTGCAACTCCTCAATACCTTCACCCGAGTGCGAGGAAATAAACAGAGGATTGGAAAATCCATGTTCAGAAATCATCGCATGTTTTTGTACGAGAGTTTCTCGTTCGACGGTGTCAAGTTTTGTGAGGACGAGTTGGATACGCTCCATAATCGAGTTTTCATCAACTTCCAAAGCGCGCTCTGTCAGTTCACGAATCGATGTCAAGAGTTTTCTTTCCATTTCATCAAGAGCATCACCAGCATCAACAAGCAGGAGGAGAAGATCACATTCAATCGCTTCGGCAAGTGTTGCCCGGAATGCTTCAAGTGTTGCATTTGGTAATCCATCGATAAATCCGATGGTATCTGCAAGAAGAATACGTGGGCTCGATTCGAGTCGTCCCAGCGTCGATTCGAGCGTTGAAAACAACCGATCTTCAACGAGAACTTCCTTTCCTGATAAACGTCGAAAAAGACTGGATTTTCCTGCATTTGTGTAACCTGCTAGGCCAACTGTCATGGCGTACTCCTTTCGTTGCCTACGTCGCTCTGCTGCTGACTTGACCTGTTTTTTTTGGCGTTTCCGAAGGGCTGCTAATTCGCGATTCACATTCGTAAGTACTGATCCTGCCGCGGTTCTTCCAGCACCACCGTACCCGGCTCGTTCCCCTGTTGTTTGCTGTTTCACAACCTCTCTGAGGACGGTTCTGTCCGATTGCAATCGAGCGATACGAACCTGGATTCGGGCTTCAACGCTTGAAGCATGAGCAGTGAACAGGGCAAGGAGTAGCCGTACACGATCCCACACTTCAATGCCAACAGCATCGTTGACGCCCACGAGTTGGCGGGGGGTTGCATTGGTGTGAAGGAGAAGTAAATCCACGCCATTCCACGGATGGCCTTGGGCTGCTGAACGAAGTTCCTCAGTGACATCCTGAAGTTTGCCTTGTCCCATGAACCATTTGGCATCACTTCGTCCGCGCTGATCGATTCGATCAACGATTTTGATACCCATCGTTTCAGCAAGTGCAATGAATTCCCTACAATCTTCGTTGTTTCGAACAAGCAACAACGCCTTGCGGCCTTGGTGATCAGATTGAGCCTCATCTGTGACCAACCCTCCTGCACCAGCAAGAAGGTCTGCCTTGGAATCCGCCATACACACTGCTTGGATACGCAACATTTGATTTCATGCATTATCCTCATATGGGTACGGCTGAAGGCAGACCTATGCCGTCCGAGCATCATGTCCTCGTAGCCTGGTCAGGTAGTGAATTCGAATCAAAACCACTCATCGAGCTTCTCAACCGCCTCGGATATGAATTCACAGTCAAAACAGAGGATAGAACACAACTCGAAGTTGTTGTTGAATCCGATAGCATGCGAGGACTTCGCGATGCAGTGGATGAATTACTTGTTCAACTCTCATCATTAGAAGACTGATTTTCCATCAATTTCGAAACTGCATTTTGATCATGATTCTTTTCGAAATAATCCGTAGCAACAAGGTCGCCCAATCGTTTGACACCCGCTTCGATCAAATCCGGGTCATTCCGTTCAGCCTCTTCCCACCGTTGTTGAGCATGTTCTGCGTAACGCAGGTCGGCTTCTGCTTTGACCTGTTGAGCAACAGTCAAATCATCTTCCAAGCCTATGTATTCTTCCCGTTCCAGAGCCTGTGTAATTTCCTGATTTGAATCCAAATCAGATCCAACAACACCGGGCGTAAATCCTCGTTCATCTTTTCCTCGTGTCATCAATGGATTAGAGCGTTCCTTTTTCATCTGTAATTCCCATTGTTCCAGGACCAGAGCAGGTGTAACCTGAGGACCTAAATCATCAAGATCAATGTGCAAATCGCTGAGCATTTCTTCGATCCATACATCAGTGGCTTTTCGTAATCTGAAAAAATCTGCAAAGGAGATAAGTTGGGCGAAAAGAACACACGTTGCTGCGATGATCCATGATGCGGTGAAGAAATATCCGATGCCGCCACCAACGCTACCAAGAACAATAACAGAGACCATCCATCGCTTTCGTAGTTCTTGATATGAATGAATGCCTGAAGGGATGGAAGCCATTCTCAACCCTCGGTTCGTTTGGCAAGTTTCCTTAATTTAGACAATGACGTTTCATCCTCAAGTGCTTCAAGTTCCCAACCGAGTTTCTCCATGTTGCTTGCAATCATTGCATCTGCAGCAACCGTCAACCTCTCATGGGTCATCTGAAGGAGAAGGGCAATCAGCAAAGCTCCTCCAACGGCGTAATGCCAAACGGTAAGGTAGGCAACAAGGAGAAGGAAGACAGCAGCGATACAGGAACCAATAATTGTCCTCGATGTCAAACGAGCTTTCGAATCGAGCGCATCGAGGATGGCAACTGCATGTTCCCGCTTGGTCGCCATGCATCGCCCAAGGATTCCAAGGTTCTCAAGATACCGCTAGTCAAACAATTCTGCAATGAACTCGTCGCTCATTCTTCGAAATTGCCGCCGCATACGGTCTTCCTCTCGATTTTGAACGAGGACACTATCCGTCATTGTGACCTGTTGTCTCGGTTCTGAAGCAAGTTGCGTTAACAGTTCAGCAAGGTTTTGCTGAATGGCCGCAGTTTGTTCAGTTTGGAAAGCAAGTAGCCGCTCCATTGCTACAAACATTCGATCTTGGCGGCTCGTTCGATCCTCCAAGGCTGAAGATTGAGCGTTCATTGCCTCCTCTTGTCTCTTGAGAAGTTCACGTGCAGCAGGTGTGCCAATAATGTCCCTTCGGTGAAGCTCCGCCTGCACGTTTGAGAGCGATTGCTGAAGTTGGTTGATGCTATGAGCAGAGAGACTCAACTGTTGCCGAAGTTGGAGTCGTTCCCGTTGCAATCCTTTTCGCTCGGCTCGATGGATCATCGCCTCACAAACAAAGACGCTGACAATACCTGCCAGAACAGCTACTTCGGGATGCGCTAAGCGCCATGTAACAAAACTCATCCATACCATCCAGCCACAGAACATACTCGCTAGAATTCTCATACTGAGAATATGAGTCGGGACTCTAATAACGCAATATGGGGATGTCCGATGGACTCCCATTCGAACAGTTATGCAATGACAAGACCTTTGGGAACAATCTCTCCCTCGTCACGGAACTCAATTCCAATACACTCCGCAATTTGCATGGCATTCTTTTTGCTAAGCCCTTCCAAGATCTTTGAAATATCCAGTTCCCATTTCCCTTCAGTCTCGTTGAATCCATGAATGGTATAGAACTGATGCGCTCCACTCTCCGCAACAGTTGTGGTCGTCTGGCCAATGACGTTTCCACTGCCAACAAAACCTCCTCCGTAAACATCGGTTGTCTCTTCTGAATAACTTGTGATTGTGTAGAAATGAAAACTCAGATGCGTTGCATCAGAGAGCATCGTCAGTTTCCTCGTGACAATTGGGCCAAACTTCGCTTCGAGCATGAGCGTGTTTTTTGCATGTTGAACATAAAGACGAACGATTGAGAATTTACGAAAGAAATGACGGATCATCAGGAATGGTAGTGCAATAAATGGAAGGCCACACAAGGTTGCGATTGAGAAGCCTTCTGTTATCGTAGTCCCAGCAATGGCTAAGAGGATGAGAAAAATCAAAAAGGAAAAAATTCCCATGATGATAACGCCTCCAACAATGGCGTCGGTTCCGGGTTTTTTTGATGCGAAGATGAACTCCTGGGGAACGGCTTCCATGCGACCCATGCGTAACGTTTTCATTGCCCCAAAATAAGGTTTGAGCCGACATTAGGTACGATCATGGAAAAACGGCCCATTGCTAAGTCATGAGTTGCGAGTTACAGCAGAGGGTACCCTCTGCTTAGGCGGTTACAACACTGATACAAAGGAAATAAATAGCAATCCTACCGCAAGAATAACATGAACAAAAAGGTTGCATTTCTGGTAGTCACATTGCTCGTTTCGGTCTCCCTCTCTGGATGTCTAGGCCGAGGTGGAAAAGGCGGCCAAGATGAGCCTGTAAGCAGTCCTGATGATGTGGATGGTGATGATTACAACGTCCTTTACATCGGACACAGTTTTGGTCGTAAGTTTGCAGAATTGTTGGAAGATTATGCCCATACTGCAGGCGAGACAAATCACGCTCAATACATCGAATTTAGTGGTGGTGAATCGGGCTCACCAGGCTTGTTGTGGGATGATGCTAAGCATCAAGCGAACATCAAAGCCTTCCTTGACACCGGCGAAATTGATGTTCTGATTATGATTTGCTGTTCACCAGAATTCATGCAAACGCTTGATACGGATCAAGCAGTCTGGAACTTCACAGACTACGCCGTTGCGAAGAATCCGAACGTACGCATCGGTTTGGCCATGCCATGGAAGGATTTCCCAGGAGAATATGAAAATGCAAGCGAGTATGCAACCAATTCAACGCTCGACCTCTATCCGTATTGGGGCAACCTTTCCGACGAACTTCGTGCAGATTATCCAGGTACGGACGTGTTCACCTTCCATCATGGCGCTCTTGCCTACGAGATGCGCGAGATGTTCGAAGCAGGTGATCTCGATGAGGACATTGAACGACTTCAGGGACCAAAGGCGACTTCACTCTTTACCGACGAGAAGGGTCATGCTGGCGATATCCTCGTCGATACTGGAACACTGATTTGGCTTCATGCAGTTCACGGTATTGATCCGATGGACATGCCTGAATTTACGCAATGGGAAACCGATATCCGAGTGATTGCAAATACGATCCTCGAAGAATAATCAAACGAATCATGAATTGATTTGGTGAGAGCGTTCAACCCATCCGAATACCGCTTCAAGGATTGGTTCAAGTGTCCGCCCTCGTTCTGAAAGCTGATATTCCACCCTGGCTGGAACTTCAGCAAAAACTTCTCGATCAACCAGCCCCTGCTCAATGAAATCATCAAGCCGGCGACTAAGAGTTGTGGCAGTAATGCCTATTTCGCGTTTGAGTTGATTGAATCGCACGGCTTCATTCTTGTTGATGAAAAAGTACAGCATATCCAGAACATGTGATTTGCCAAGGAGTTCAATGAATGCCCTACCTTCTTGTTCGAGACACACAGGTTTGGCTTGTTGTGGTTGCATATTGATACCAAATTGCCTGATTATATCAACTCGGCAGTTTCAACGCGGAAACTATGGTTCAGAGCCTGAAACTTTTCGTGCTTAATATTGGAGTACTGTGCGATACACAAGGAGGAATGAAATCTATGAGTAAATGTATGTGTGGAAGATCGCCAACTGGAATGTGCAAGGGATGGCACGGACTTTCCAAAGAAGAATACGAAAAGAAACTCGCTGAACACAAGGCAGAAAACAAGGAGGATTGAAGGTGGCAAAGAATTGGAATACCATTCTTCGTTGGGTTCACCTCATTTTCGGTTTTTGCTTTTCAATATACTTTGGTGCAATCACCTTCACAGGGAATATCGATTATTGGGACGCGCAACCATGGGTCACAATGACCATGGGAACCGTTGTTCTTGGCATCGTTTTCTGGACGGGCATCATCAAGTGGCAATTGCCTCGGATCAAGAAGTGGAATCGAAACCGAAAGAAGGCAAAGGCTGCAATGAATTGATTTGTCAAAACGATGTACCAAAAAGCGATTAAAAGATAACACATTCTTTTTGCTTATGTGGACGGATGAACAACTGCTCGAACAAGGATGGACACAAGAACAGATTGAACAATGGAAATCGGAACAGACGTCACAAGTTGAGGCTGTCGAATCTGTTGTTGAATCACAGTTTGAACCGGTTCAGGAGAAAGTTGGATCTTCTTTGATAGAATCGTCTTCGCTGCTCAATGATAAGACGCAGATTGTTGTCATTGTCTTGATGTTGGTTGTCGCACCATTGTCGCTCTATTCTTCGCTGTTCGCTGAAGGGCCTGAAGGGCCACAAGGAGACATCGGTCAAGCCGGTGTCAATGGAACAGCTGGTTCGAGTTTTCATTTGATTGCAAGCGGTGAAGAATTACCACTCTGCGATGCTACACTTCAAGATCAAATCTTCTTCGTTGCTGATGTGTCAGGCTTCCAAGTTTGTCAAAACAATGTCTGGAGCACCATCGATCTCACTGGTAATCAAGGTGAACCTGGTGTTGATGGAACGAATGGTTTGGATGGATCTGATGGAAACGATGGTGCTGACGGTGCTGATGGTACGAATGGAACCGACGGAAGCGATGGTTCTGATGGTGCAGATGGTTCAGATGGACAAACCTCATTGATTGTTTCAAGCGTTGCAGCCCTCGCAAATTGCCCATCTGGAGGAACGCGTATCGATACGGGAATCGATGATGATCGAGATGGTTTCTTAGCACCCTCAGAAATTGATTCAACGCTCTTTGTTTGCAATGGTCAAGATGGAAGTGATGGTACGAACGGTGCGGATGGTGCTGACGGAGCTGACGGAGCTGACGGAGCTGACGGAGCCGATGGCAGTTCAACGACGACCATGATGGTCGCCAGTTTGGAACCTGCCCCAACGTACCTTGCATGCAATGGCTCGGGTCAATTGCTGAAGCAAGGATTGGACGATGGTTCTGGCGGAGGCATCGCTCAAAATGGGATTCTGGAATCGGGTGAAATCATTACGACTTCGCTGATTTGTACGACCTTTGATGTTACTCAAGTCGATGACATCAATGTGGGTACTGGACATAGCATGCCTTCGGATTTTGCCATCATCAATTCAACAATGTACTTCACAGCAACGAGCCAAGGTTCGGGTGGAATTTGGTCAATGGATGTCAATGAAACCATTTCAAGCGTTTATTCTGGTACGGCTATGGGCATGCGAGCAGTTGGTGATGTCCTGATGTTCCTTGGCAACGATCCAACAAACGGTCTTGAACCTTGGATTTACTACCCTTCCAATGGAACGGCATCATTGATTTCCGATGTCTTTCCAGGAACGTCTGGTAGCTTTGCTGGAGAATTTACGCTCCTTGGGACGACAGTGTTTTTCGCCGCACGAGATACTGCAGGCGTGTTTGATTTGTGGGCATACGATTTGGCAAACGGGTCCATTTGGAACGAGGTGGCGAATCTTCA
>Ga0181568_10000272_pt1 | contig 45463 bp, 37 predicted proteins | sample 101ome_20_FD_133758 | JGI IMG/M metagenome (GOLD analysis project Ga0181568, IMG submission 133758) | Coastal salt marsh microbial communities from the Groves Creek Marsh, Skidaway Island, Georgia - 101404AT metaG (megahit assembly) | ecosystem: Environmental > Aquatic > Marine > Intertidal...
CAAGCTGATCCTACTTGGTGCATCAGCGCTGGCGGGGATTGCATTGATTATTTGGAAGCGAAAAGCGCTGTTGGCCTTGCCGTTTGCGCAGAAAATAGCGGCCTTCCTTCAAGGCGTGTGGAATGGATTGAATAGCATTCGAAAAATGAATCGCAAGGGTCAATTTCTTGCCCACACCGTATTCATTTGGTTGATGTATTTTTTCATGGCTTGGGTCATTTTCAAGTCATTTGATGCGGTTCAGGACATCACCGTTCTGCAAGCGCTTTTCATCATGGTGGCAGGCGGATTTGGAATGGTCATTCCTGCACCGGGCGGTGTGGGAAGCTACCAATGGGCGGTCATGTCGGGATTCATGGCGTTGGGCTATACGAAGGCGTTGGGATTGGCGGTGGCCAACATCATTTGGTTTACCCAAACGGCCATGATCGTGATCATGGGAGGCATCGCTTACCTGTATTTGATGTGGTATCGACTGAGGAAGGACAGGGGATGAGCCAATCGCAACTGATGGAATGGCGCGAAGCCGGTGAACGCATGGTGTTCACCAACGGTGTGTTTGATATCCTCCACGCGGGTCATGTGATGTACTTGACTGAGGCGAAATCAAGAGGCGATCGATTGGTGGTCGGGTTGAACTCGGATGCGAGCGTGCGAACGTTGGGTAAGGGCCCCGAGCGACCCATCAATCCCGAAGCCGATCGCAAGGCGGTGTTGGAGGGATTGCGCGCCGTGGATCTGGTCGTGGTGTTCGACGAGACGACGCCGGAGCGTTTGATTGATGAGATCCGTCCCGATGTGCTGGTGAAAGGCGGTGATTACGATGCTTTGTGTACCGACCCCAATCACCCCGCATTCATCGTGGGGTCGGAAGGCGTCCGTTCAAGGGGCGGTGAGGTGGAGGTGATTCCCCTTTTGCCAGGACGCTCCACAACCAACATCATCAAAAAAAGCCGGCAACAATAGACCGGCTTTTTTGATTTGAGAGAAATGATGGGCGGCCTCAGACCGTCTCTTCTTCCATGAATTTCGTGGTGAAGTCTCCGCTTCGGAAGCGGTCGTGGCGCATGAGGCGTTGATGGAATGGGATGGTCGTTTTCACCCCTTCGATGACGTATTCATCCAATGCACGCTGCATTTTCAAAATCGCTTCTTCACGTGTTTGCGCCACCACGATCAATTTCGAAATCATCGAATCGTAGAATGGAGGAATTTGATATCCGGCATAAACGTGCGTGTCCAACCGAACACCGTGTCCGCCTGGAGCATGATAATCTGTGATACGACCGGGGCAAGGAGCGAAATTGCGCGCCGGATCTTCCGCATTGATTCGGCATTGGATGGCGTGCATCTGGGGATAGTAGTTCTTCCCGCTGATGTTCTCTCCTGCCGCCAATTTGATTTGTTCCTTGATCAAATCGTAGTTCACCACCTCCTCGGTGATGGTGTGCTCCACCTGAATCCGGGTGTTCATTTCCATGAAGTAAAAATCACGGTTTGCATCCACCAAAAATTCGACTGTTCCTACGCCCTCATATTTCACCGCTTCAGCCGCCTTGATGGCCGCCTTCCCCATTTTTTCGCGCAACTTATCGGTCATGTAGGGCGACGGAGTCTCTTCTACCAATTTCTGGTGTCGGCGTTGGATTGAGCAGTCTCGCTCGGAGAGGTGGCATGCTTTGCCGCGTTGGTCTGCTGCAATCTGGATTTCAATGTGACGAGGCTCCACCACGAATTTCTCCATGTACATGCCGTCGTTTCCAAAGGCAGCACCTGCTTCTCGTCGGGTGGAATCCCAACCTTCCGCAAGCCCTTCAGGATCATGGCATACTTGCATGCCTTTTCCACCACCACCTGCGGTGGCCTTGAGCATGACTGGATACCCGATTTTTTTCGCCACCTTCTTCGCCTCCTCCAAACTCTCCAAGATCCCCTCGTTACCGGGAATCGTCGGAACTCCCGCAGCTTTCATGGTGGCTTTGGCGGAAGCTTTGTCACCCATGGCCTCGATCATGGCAGGGCTCGCGCCAATGAATTTGATTTTGTTCTCGGCGCAAATGCGGGAAAATTCCGCGTTCTCAGACAAGAAACCGTATCCGGGATGGATGGCGTCCGCATTGGTGATCTCTGCTGCCGCAATGATCTTCGGAATGGCGAGGTAGGAGTCGGAACTTTTGGGAGGTCCGATGCACACTGCCTCATCCGCGAAACGCACATGTAAACTGTCCGCGTCCGCTGTCGAATAGACAGCGACCGTCTTTATACCCATTTCTTTGCACGTGCGAATCACACGCAGGGCAATTTCCCCACGATTGGCAATCAGGATTTTCTTAAACATGGCGAAGGGGTTCAGGATGGATCAACCAAGAACAGCGGCTGATCGTATTCCACGGGGCTGTTGTCGTCGACCAAGATCTTGACAATCTTCCCATTGACTTCTGATTCAATCTCATTGAAGAGCTTCATGGCCTCGATGACGCAGACCACATCTCCCGTACTGATTGATTTCCCGACCTCGACAAACGGATCTTTGTCGGGCGATGAACGGCGGTAGAAGGTGCCGATCATGGGGGATTTGACGGTGATGTAATTGTCTTCGTTCGAGGCCGCTTTTGTTTCTGTTGCCTGGGCTGCTGGAGCCTCCGGCGCTGCGACGGGTGCAGCTACTACGGGAGCGGCTGGCATGGCTGCTGCCACGGGCATGGGGACTTGGATGGTTGCCTCTGCACCTGCAATGCCTTTTTTCTTCGGCATTTCAGACTTGATGGTAATCTTGAAGTCCTTTTTTTCAATTTCCACCTCAGTGACACCGGCTTTTGCGATGAATTTAATGAGGTCTTGGATTTCGTTGATGGTCATAATGATGACGATTTAATGGCCAAATTTAGTAGCTTTTTTTCCTTGGGCGAAGGAAACGCTTTGGATTAGCTGTTGTACGCCCATTGGAGGTAGACTGCACCCCAGGTGAATCCTCCGCCGAAGGCTGCTAAAATGATGTTATCACCGGCATTGAGCTTTTGTTCCCAATCCATGAGACACAGTGGGATGGTAGCGGCTGTGGTGTTCCCGTATTTCTGGATATTGATCATGACCTTTTCTGCGGGCAATCCCATCCGCCGTTGGGTGGCGTCGATGATGCGCAAATTGGCTTGGTGTGGTACCAGCCAGGCGACATCCTCAGGAGCGAGGTTGTTTTGTTGCATGATGTCATAGCTGACATCTGCCATGCCTTTGACTGCCGCCTTGAAAACGGGTTGTCCGTCTTGATAAATAAAGTGTTCACGTGCGTCCACTGTTTCATGAGTGGGCGGGTACAACGATCCGCCAGCTTTTTGGCGAAGGAAATTTGCTCCCCCGCCGTCGACGTGCAATTTGTGATCGATGATGCCGTATTCCTCGGATGGCTCAATCAGAACTGCTGCTGCGGCGTCGCCGAAGAGAATGCATGTAGTGCGATCCGTGTAATCGATGATGGAACTCATCTTGTCCGCACCGACAATGACCACTTTTTTGTATTGGCCGCTTTCCACAAATTTCGCTCCTGTGGTCAAGGCGAAAATGAATCCGGAACAGGCAGCGCTCAAATCGTATCCCCAAGAATTCACAGCTCCAACTTTAGCTGCAATGAGGTTCGCTGTAGCCGGGAAATGCATGTCTGCTGTGACCGTTGCACAAATGATGAGATCGACTTCAGTGGCATCGATTCCGCGTTTCTCCAGAAGCTCTTTAACAGCTTCGGCTCCCATATCAGAAGTCGCTTTCGTAGGATCCTTTAGGATTCGACGTTCTTGGATGCCCGTTCGCGAACGAATCCACTCGTCATTCGTGTCGACCATTTTTTCTAGGTCGGCGTTGGTCAAAACATCATCGGGAAGGTAACCCGCGACAGCGGTGATTGCAGCGCGCATGAATTTTAGGTTCTGGTTCGAAATAGCCGGTAAAGATAGCGGGTCAATCAATGCGACACAGGGGAATTTCCCCCGAATTCTTCACTCCATTGTGGATTAATGGCCTGCTTCCTAGCGGTTTGATGAACGCATGGACAACAAAAAAGGGAAGCAAGTGCTTCCCTTTCCTTTGCTCGAACAGCGAGGCTGTTCAAACAGACATCAATGCGTTTAGGCTTCTGCCTTTTCCATCACCACTTTGCCCTTGTAGTAGAGCTTTCCTTCGTGCCAGTGGGCGCGGTGGAAGAGGTGAGGCTGTCCGGTTGTGGGACATGCCGCCACTTGGGGCGCAGTCAGTGCGTCGTGCGTTCTACGCTTGCGCGAGCGGGCTTTACTTTGGCGTCGTTTAGGATGTGCCATGGCGATATTATTTCAAGTCTTTTAATGCATTCCAACGCGGGTCAATCCCGTCGTCCTCATCATTTCCATCCCCTTCCGATGACCCAATAGAGTCGGATGGGGCTTCTGTCATTCCATTCAAATAAGCTGCGACGTCTGCATCGCATTCGTCTAACATTTCATGCAACCGCCGAGAGGGCAAATGAAGATGAATCCACTCGAAGAGGGGTTGGCTGATGTCCAATTCATGGCATTCAGGTCCCAAGCTCCAAATTTCTTCTTCCGTATTTGTGGTTTCTCCCAATTGAACGATCAGTCGTTCTTGGAAGGCCACATTCAGTTTTACATCGGCAAGGCATCGATCGCATGGCAACGTAGCTGTTCCATCAAAAGAAACAACACAGTCCAATTTTGAGCCGACCTTGTCGAGTCGCACTGTCGCCTGACCCGTTATTTGGTCGGTTTCAGAAGTAGGAAAAGAATCAAAGAACAACGCGTCCACCTCCATTTGGAAGTCGTGTCGACCGGGCTTGAGTCCCACGAAAGGGATACGAAAGGGTGCCAAGTGATCCACAGCCTCCTCATTTTGGGGAGTGCAAAGGTAATCATTGAAACTCGGTTCAACAAATGCCACTGAAATCTTACTCAATGCAGGCTCAGCGTGCGTCTGCAGCCCTCAATACCGTTCTTTTTTCTTCGGCACTTCCACGGTGAGTGGATTTTCGGTCAACTTTCGGTGTTCGATTCGGTTGAACCGGATATCTCGGGCGAGGTAAATCGCTGCTCGTAGCGAGTCTTCCGAAGCCAACCCTTTGCCTGCAATGTCAAAACCGGTGCCGTGATCTGGGCTGGTCCGAACGATGGGCAATCCCGCCGTGAAGTTGACTCCATTCCCAAAGCTCAACGCTTTGAACGGTGCGAGTCCTTGATCATGGTACATGGCCAGGACCCCGTCGAATTGTTTGTGCGTACCCGCTCCGAAGAAGCCGTCAGCCGGATAAGGCCCCATAATAAATCGCCCTTCTGCACTGAGTTCCCGAATTGCTGGTGCGATGATCTGTTTTTCTTCATCGCCCATTAATCCATTATCACTTGCATGTGGATTCAATCCCAGTACCGCAATGCGCGGCTGCGGAATCCCAAAATCACGCGACAAGGAATCGTGCATGAGGCGGGCTTTGCGGACAATTAACTCGCTGCTCAACATGGCTGAAACGTCCTTCAAAGCGACATGCCCGGTGCACATGCCCACGCGCAAATTGCCCGAGACCAACAACATGAGCACTTCATCCACATTGGCAAAATCCGCGAGAAATTCTGTGTGTCCTGGATGCTTGAAAGCACCTTGGCGCATTGCTTCTTTGTGAATCGGAAGGGTCACCAAGACATCTACTTTCGTACTCGCGAGGTCGTTGACCACGGCTTCCAGCGCTTTCATTGCGAATGATCCAGCGGCAGCGTCTACTTCTCCCCATTGGATTTCCCAGGGTTCATCTTGAACTGAAACCACGTTGATTTGATCTGGCTTCGCTTCATCTGCACTTGGGATCACAGCCCAATCTACATCCGGCACCCCAGCTACTTCCAAAGCCGCGTCGACGAGATTTGGGGTTGTGTATAGGACGGGCGTTGCCTCCCGAAACATTCGGGGGTCTGAGAAGACTTTGACCAGAATCTCAGCGCCTATGCCGTTCGGATCGCCGCAGCTGAATCCGATGGTTGTTGGTTTTTTTTTGGAAGCCATTTGCGTGCGCAAAGTTAACCGATGGCATCCTTGTCCTAACTTGCATCGAGATGGTTTTTCAACGCATTTTGTTTGTGCTTTTCAAGGCTCTGCAACCGGGGACAAGGCTGCGTTGGAATCGGGCCAAATCGGCGCTTGCCTCCGTGGCGTTGTTCGGATGCGCGACAAGTGCGCTCGCAACGCACAACCGCGCTGGCGAAATCACCTACAGTCACGTTGAAGGGCTTACCTACGAAATCCTCATCACCACGTACACCAAGTCCAGCGCCCCAGCAGATCGGCCATGGCTTTACCTGTACTGGGGCGATGAAACCGATGAGCCCGTTGACAGTCTGGAGCGGGAAAGCGTGCAACTTTTGGAAGGGGATATTCAAATCAACTTGTACCGTGGAAACCACACCTATGGCGGGCCGGGCGTTTATGAAATCAAGGTCGAGGACCCCAACCGCAACCAAGGCGTACTGAATATCCCGGGGTCGGTGGATGTGCCGTTTGCCATCAGCAGTTTGCTCATCATTGACCCCATGGCGGGTCACAACAACTCGGTCCAATTGTTGAACCCGGCGCAACAGAATGCCTGTTTGTTCCAATCGTGGATTCACAATCCTGGGGCGCATGATCCCGATGGCGACATGTTAACCTATGATTTGGTCCCATGTCGTGGCTTTGAAAGCGAGACCATTGCCGATTATGTCCCTCCCAACGAGGTGAGTCCCAACGATGATACATTTGAGATCGACCCAGAGTATGGCGATGTGGTTTGGGAAACACCGCAAATCGCTGGGATTTACAATGTGGCACTTCGCATTCAAGAATGGCGAGTGGTCGCTGGTGAATTGGTGAAAGTCGGAGAGGTGGTGCGCGACATGCAAATCACCGTAGAGGCATGCACCAATCAGCCTCCAGAAATCGCACCTATCCCCGACACATGCATCGTGGCAGGGACATTCTTGTCCTTGCTCGTCAATGCAAATGACCCGGATGGGGATAACCTGGATCTCGATGCCATCGGCGGTCCATTGACGGAAGTGCAAAACCCAGCCAATTTTTCGGACCTGGGTGCCGGAATTGGTCAATTCACATGGTCTCCGCAATGCACGGAAGTGCGCGGATCGCCCTACCAAGTGGTGGTGCGCGCAGAAGATAACAGCAACCAAGTGCAGCTCATGGATTTGGAATCTTTCCAGATTCGCGTGGTGGCGCCGGGGGCCGAACTCAGCGAAGCCACGGCCATTGGGAATACCATTGTGGTGGACTGGGAACCTCATTCGTGCAACGCTGAATTGCCAGATTGGAAAGTGAATGAGGGGGTGTACGATGTGTACCGCAGGGTGGATTCATTGGATTGGATTCCCACCGCATGTGAAACGGGTATTTCGGATGGATTGGGGTTTGAATGGATAGGAAGTGTTGAAGGATTGCTCAACACTGAATTCATCGATGCCGATCTGCTTTCGTTTGGAGCAACGTATTGTTACCGCATCGTGACGCGTTGGCCGGGAAGTGGAGAATCGATGGCGAGCAATGAGGTGTGCGCAACGATTCGCAAAGATGTTCCCGTGATGACGAGGGTATCGGTGGAAGTAACGGATACCGAAAACGGGGTAATTTCCCTGGGATGGTCTCCACCCACCGACGCCGATACCGTGGTTTTTCCGGGACCATATTTCTACCGGATTTGGGCAACCGCACCGGGCTCCTCCAACCCTGAGTTTGTGCATGAAACTGCTGAAGGACCGTACTTATCCTCCCCGGATACGGCTTGGATTCACGAAGGCTTGGATACAGAAAACGGACCTTGGTCCTATGCCGTGGCAGCCATCAGTTCGGCAGGTGAAATGGGATGGTCTTCATCTGCAGACAGCCCGCTGCTGAAGCTTTCTCCGGATGACAATCAATTGACGTTGCGCATCGACGGGTACGTGCCCTGGTGGGTCAACGAATACCGCGTGCACCGCTGGAACGGCGCATCCTATGAATACATCGGATCTTCAGCCGAACCGGTTTACATCGATTCTGGATTGGTCAACAATGTCGAGTATTGCTACCTCGTCCAAACGGTGGGCGACTATGACGGCGAGACCATTCCTGGACCGCTTTTAAATTGGAGCCAAGAGGCTTGCGCACGCCCGTTTGACTTCACGCCGCCGTGTCCTCCAGATTTGGGCTTAGACTCCGATTGTGTTGAAGAAACCAACGCATTCGAGTGGACGGATGCAGGAATTTGTGCGGACGATGTCATGGGCTACCAACTGTACTGGGCGCCGACGCCGGACGATACCCTGCGACCCGTGGAATTGTTCAACGATCCTGCCCAGTTGTCTTATTTGTGGAATGCAAACGGCATGCGCGGCACCCTTGCAGGTTGTTTTGCCATCACCGCCTTGGACAGTTTGCAGCCAGGACCGGACGGTGAATTGCGCCGGAACGAGAGTGCCCTGAGCGATACAATTTGCGCGGATAACTGTCCCTTTTACTTCCTGCCAAACGTCTTCACGCCAAATTGGGACGGCGAGAACGACGCGTTCGAAGCCTTCCCGTGGAAGTTCATTGATTCGGTAGATGTCAGGATTTACAACCGAATGGGTGAAGAGGTCTATCAAACCTCAGATCCGTGGATTCGCTGGGATGGTGAGCACCGTGATGGCGGATTGTGCGCAGACGGAGTCTATTATTACACCGCTCGGGTATTCACCATACGATTGGTCGGATTGGTGGAAGAACGCTTCAGTGGTGAACTTCATTTGATGGGAGGTGTTGGTCCGATAAACGAATAAGCATGTTCACAGGCATCATCGAACAGTTGGGGCGCGTTGAGCGAATCGAGGAAGAAGGCGCCAATGTGCATTTCAGCATCGCGGCGGCGTTTGCCGGGGAGCTACAAATTGACCAAAGTGTCGCGCACAACGGGGTTTGCTTGACAGTCGTTGAAAAAGATTCGAATACGTATACCGTTACCGCGATCCACGAAACCATGGAGCGGACCAATTTGGGTGCGTGGCGCGAAGGCGATTTGGTGAATCTCGAGCGTTGCACGCAGTTGGGCGGCCGACTTGATGGGCACCTGGTTCAAGGCCATGTCGACACCACTGCGAAATTGATTGAAATTCAGGACGCGGATGGCAGTTGGGAATTGCTGTTTGAACATGTCGCCCATGCGGAATTCATCACCGTGCCCAAAGGGTCCATCACGGTCAATGGCATCAGTTTGACCGTCGTTCAATCCGAGCCAACCCGGTTTTCTGTGGCCATCATTCCGTACACCTGGGAGCACACGAATTTGCACGCGTTGAAGGTGGGCCAATTCGTTAATTTGGAATTCGATGTCATCGGGAAATACGTGGCGCGCATCTTGGCGGCACGGGATTAACTTTTGTGAGTGATCTTGGGTCGCAAGACAAAGTTCTGCCCGAGGTAGACCCGTCGCACTTGCTCATCGGAAGCCAACTCTTCGGCCGTTCCGTGCTTGAGGATTTGGCCTTCGAACAGCAGGTAAGCCCGGTCTGTGATGTGCAGTGTTTCTTGCACGTTGTGGTCGGTGATGAGGATGCCAATGTTTTTCGACCGCAATTGTTCCACGATGCGTTGAATGTCTTCGACGGCAATCGGGTCCACCCCTGCAAACGGTTCGTCCAACAAAATGAACTGCGGATCGGTTGCCAATGCGCGGGCGATTTCCGTCCGCCTCCGTTCGCCCCCACTCAGCACATCGCCGTGGGACTTGCGCACTTTTTCGAGGCCAAATTCTGCAATCAATGACTCAAGGCGCTCTTTCTGCTCGTCCTTGGTTAGGTTTTGCAATTCGAGAATGGCCCAAATGTTGTCCTCCACGGATAGTTTCCGAAAAACGGAAGCCTCTTGCGGGAGGTAACCAATGCCCATTCGTCCACGTTGGTACATCGGAAGTTGCGTGATTTCAGCATCATCCATGTATACGCGGCCTTCATCCGCTTGAACCAAGCCCACCACCGTGTAAAAACTGGTCGTTTTCCCCGCGCCGTTGGGCCCCAGTAATCCAACCACTTCTCCCTGCCGCACTTCCAGTGAAACACCGTCTACCACTCGCCTGTGCCCGTATTGCTTGACCAGGCCTTCGGCACGGAGAATTTTTGTTTGGGCAGATTTCATGGTTCAAAAATAGCGCGTGCGCTTGCTGTGTGGTTAAATGCTGGCTTCGAATCCGATGCGCACCCCCCAACTCGACGGTTCATTGATGGGAAGATCCGTGCGCCACACCCCATCAACGCGGATGAATCCGAAAATATTTTCGAGCCCCACTCCGCATTCCAAATACGTGCCATTGAGTCCTGTGGTACCTTCAGGCAACGCGAGCAGCGTCTCGTGTTTTGGGTCCCATGTTCCAGTAATTCCCCGAGCGGAAAGCACCTCGCGCAGTTCCAGCCGACGCAGCAATGGGAGGTGATTGAAGATGACCCCTTCGCCGTGCCATTCGACGGTGGCTTTGGCCCACTCGTCTGTCACGTTTTCAAAGAGCCGCAAGAGGTTGAACGACTCGGGAGTCATCAAGATGGTTCCGCTCGTGGGGACCACTTCCATGAGCGGAAATGGCGCCGTTCCGAAGTATTTTCCAGCCTGCGCCAACCATTCAATGCGCCCCCACCAACCCAGCCTGATTTCATCATCGCCTTCGACGGTGCATCGGATGTAGTTGTATTGAGAACCCAGAATATTCGGCATGCCCCACGTTACCGTTGCGGAAATCACGGGCCATTCCGTGCCCAAACTGTACCGGTCGAATTCCCCTCCGACAAACCGCTCACCCCGGGCGTATCGTAAAATCGCCGTGGCTTCAGAGGTGATCAGTCGGTTGATCGGCTGACCCGTCTCGGGGTCCAAGAAGGCCCAATTCCCGCGCGATCCGACTTGCCGATGCCGCCATTCCAAGAACCCCGTGAAACCGGGGCCGAACTCATGCAGGATGGACGCTTCCGCACGCGTGACTTCCGAAAGCGAGTTGGTGGTGTCTGTTCGGAAGGCGGATGTGAACACTTCCCCTTGATCCAACAAACCGGCCATGCCGAATTGCTCCAGATCTCGTTTGACTTCGACGTACGTCTCCGTCCTCGGGCTCTTGCGCAAAATGTGACGTGCACTGAATCCGCCTTTCCATTGCTGATCATAGGTTCCATATGCCGCAAAGACGCGCGGCATGAATCGCGTACTGAAAGCATTCGAGGTCCGGAGGTCCAACCGCAAGCGTTCGCCCTCTATGGGATTTTGCGTGTACGCCGACCACCAAGCGCCGACTTGCAGCGGACCTGCTTTGGCGTAGCCGGTACCCATGAAGTATCCCAGGCCTTTGACCGCACGCCATTGCGGCATCCCTTCAACCGAGTCGGTCATGGTCATGATGTTGCGTTCTCTTGGGAGCAACGGAACCGTGCGTATCGCTTGCCATTCATCGACAGTTCGGAATATCGCCAGGGAGTCAAACTGCAGATCGCGTCCTCCTCTCCAGACACTTTCGGGCCATTCCTCGGTCCATCGCTGCTCAGTAAATACCGTCGAACGCTTGAGGTAGGCTCCGATGCTGCGATTGGCTATGCTCATATCGAAGACGATGTCCTCACGTTCCATCATCCAGCGATCTCCAGCGTTTTCTCCCGCGACAGGAGTGTAGGACTGGACCCAATGCATGTCCCGAACGAAATTGACATTGGCCGAGGCGCTGAGGCGTGCTTCCACATGCGCCAATGCCAAACTCAGCGTATCGATCCACATTTCCCCTTCGAAAGTCATTTCGCCCTTTCGCCGCGGCACAAAGGCCAAGTGCATGGCCGTCCTTCCTTTCCAATCGAGGGTGTCCAGGATGTAAAACCGATAGTGAGCAGCGGCGCGATCGTGCAATGGCGAAGTGAAGGCCCGATCCAGCATCAGTAGCTGGTTTTCGTAGAGGTTGATTTCGGGAAAGCGCCCGTTCATCTCTGCCGTACCGAGGTTGCCTCCGGAGCCTAAGTCCATGCTGACTTGTGAAGCCGTGATTTGTGTTTCGCGGCGCTTTGGTTGGTTTTGCCAATGCTCGTTAGCGATCAATTCACCGAAAACAACGGGCAAGGCGGGACGCGCTTCCGTACTGTCCATGTAATCGAAAATGAACCGAAACGGCCCCCAGTACCAAGCTTGGGTTTGCGCATCCGAAAGGTCATTGATGTCGACTTCGATGCGTGTGTGCAGACGGTGATGCCCGGCACCCAACTGAAGCGGATTGTTTCTGTCTTTCGCTTCGATCACCCGTTCCATGAACGGTTTGGCAGGATTTATTTCCTTGCGATCGGGACGAACTTCAGCAGCCCCCAGATCAAAGGCGCGCGGCTCCATGCCGATGTCGATGCGTTGGGCAATCCCACGAGTCACTTCGAAGGATTGGTTGGCATAGCCCATGAAAGTAACCGTCAACCGACCGGGCCGATCGGAAGTGGACAAGGCATAACGACCACGTTCGTCGGACATGGTGCCTGTGCCCGATCCGCTAAAAACAACGTTCACATATGGCAGCGGCTCTCCAGAAAATGCGTCAAATATGCGACCTGAAACCTCGGTTGTTTGGCCATGCAAACCAGAAATCGAGCAAAGAAAGAGCACGTAAGCGAGCAGACGTCGGCCTTGCCCTTTAACCGGTTCAGACATCCGCTCGATTTCTTTGAACACGACGTGAAATCCACACGCTCGTCTCATACAAAACCAAAACCGGGAGCGCGACCAAGACTTGGCTAGTCACATCGGGAGGGGTAATCAGTGCTGCCAGCACCAAAATGCCGACCAAGGCGTGCCGTCGATAGGTCTTGAGCAACTCGGGGGTAATCAATCCGGCCTTGCTCAAAAAGTAGACCACGACGGGAAGCTGAAAGACCAAACCCGAGGCCAACGTAATTGATGCCACGGTCTTCATGTACGACATAACTGCAATTCGGGACTGCACATCGCCTAATTCGTAATTCCCCAGGAATTGCAGGGAAAGCGGCGCCACTATGTAATATCCAAAGCCGACACCGAGGAAGAACAAGATCGACGAACTGAAGCCAATGCCTCGGGCAGAGCGCCGTTCGCTTTCTTTCAAGGCGGGTCTCACAAACAACCAGCCTTGCCAAAAAACAGCGGGGAAAGTGACGATGAACCCGGCGATGGCCGAGACTAAAATATGCGTCGTAAAATTTCCCAGCATCGTCGTATTGATGAGCTCGTAATTGATGCTCTTTACGCACAATGCATCGCCGGCGCCGACCCATTCCGACAGTAGGCACCACGCCCGAAATGTTGGGAAATTGATGTTCCGAGGACCGAACAACACCACGTCAAACAACCAATCCTTTGCGAGGAAAAGCCCTATGCCACCGGACACCACGAAAAAAGCGGCATAGAATAGCCGTTTCCGAAGCTCCTCGAGGTGATCGAGGAAACCCATTTCGACGTCTTGCGTCCCCTGTTCTTCCGGTTGGTCGAGCTCCATGCGGCAAAATTAGCCCTCAAAAAATTCCCTCTCGCAACATGTCGTGTAAATGCACCATGCCTGCATATGTTCCTTCCCGTGTGACGACGATTTGACTGATGGCGAAGGACTCCATGATTTGGAACGCTTTGACTGCCAACGAATCTGCATCCAAGACTTTGGGTTGTGGATTCATCAGCTCCTTCGCAAAAGCCGGTGCTCCGCCCGTTTGTTCCAAGTGCCTTCGCAAATCCCCATCGGTGATGATGCCAATGATCATATCATCTTCTAGGACAGCCGTCGCACCGCAGCGACCGGCGCTCATCGCGAGGACCACTTGGGCGAGATCAGCATTTGCATGCACTGCAGGAGCCCGCTCTGGTTCAATCAAGTCTTTCAATCGGGTGTACAATCGCTTCCCCAAAGCGCCTCCAGGATGCATCTGTGCGAAATCATCTGCTTGAAAGCCTCGCGCCTCCATTAGGCAAGTAGCCAACGCATCCCCCAAGGCCATTTGAGCAGCCGTGCTGGAAGTCGGGGCCAAGTCCAAGGGACATGCTTCCTGTTTGACGGTGGTATCCAAAACGTAGTCGGCTTGCTGTGCGAGATGTGAATCCACGTTGCCTGCCATGGCGATGAGAGGAATCCCTCGATGTTTGATAAGCGGGGTCAATGCCTTGATTTCAGGCGAATTCCCACTTTTCGAGATGCAAATCACCGCGTCTTGTTTCTGCACAAGTCCCAAGTCGCCATGAATCGCGTCAGCGGCATGCATGAAAACAGCGGGCGTGCCGGTGGAATTGAACGTCGCGACAATTTTTTGGGCGATGATGGCGCTTTTACCCACCCCAGTGACCACCACGCGCCCTTCGAGTTCGAATAGCAAGGCTCCGACCGCCTCGAACGATGCACCGAGTCGCGGGATGATTCCGGCGATGGCTTCGCTTTCAAGTTGCAGAGTGTGCGATGCGCGTTGGATCCAATTCATGGGTGTGGTGCTGTGCTTCAGAGATGTCAAAAAGTCAACGTCGAGGGTAGTCCAAAATTGCCTATCTTTAATAAGCGCAAAGCTAATGCCTTTCGCCCGGCCTCGGCCGGCACCAAAAGTCTGATTGATGAGTACGACAGAACTGACGCCCATGAAGGCGCTCCAGCATTTCTTTGGATTTGATGAATTCAAGGGTGAGCAGGAGCAAGTGGTGGAGTGCGTCCTGAACGGTCAAGATGCCTTCGTCATCATGCCGACGGGAGGTGGAAAGTCGTTGTGCTACCAATTGCCAGCCTTGATGTTGGAAGGGACTGCGATTGTGGTTTCACCGCTCATTGCCCTCATGAAGAATCAGGTTGACGCGATTCGCGGGCACCACGAAAAAGACTCGATTGCTCATTTTTTGAACTCTAGCCTTTCAAAGGCGGAGGCGGTGCAGGTGCGAGAAGACGTCAGTACGGGTTTGACCAAATTGTTGTACGTCGCGCCCGAGAGCTTAACAAAGGAAGACAACATCAACTTTTTACGCAGCGTGCGAATCAGTTTTGTCGCGGTAGACGAAGCCCACTGCATCTCCGAATGGGGACACGATTTCCGCCCCGAATACCGAAGGATTCGAAAGATTGTCAATCAAATAGCCCAGGTTCCGATCATCGCCTTGACTGCCACCGCAACACCCAAGGTGCAAGCGGACATTCAAAAGAATTTGGACATGAAGGATGCTCAGCTTTTCAAAGCCTCCTTCAACAGGGAAAACCTCTTTTACGAGGTGCGTCCCAAAAAAGATGCCTTGAAGCAGATTGTCCGGCATGCCAAACAGCAGGTTGGTAAAAGCGGAATCATTTATTGTCTGAGCCGAAAGAAGGTAGAGGAGATTTCCGAGGTGCTGCGCGTCAATGGCGTTAAGGCGCTCGGGTATCACGCGGGCATGGACGCCAATCAACGCAGTCGCATTCAAGACCAATTTTTGATGCAGGATGTCGACGTGATCGTCGCGACCATTGCATTTGGAATGGGCATTGACAAGCCAGATGTGCGCTATGTCATTCATTACGACATGCCCAAGTCATTGGAGAGTTATTATCAAGAAACCGGACGGGCAGGCCGAGATGGGGGTGAAGGTGTGTGCATTGCATTCTACAGTCATCGAGACATCGAAAAGCTCGAGAAATTCTTGCAGGGTAAACCCCTGGCCGAACAAGAAATCGGAACTCAATTGTTGCAGGAAGTCATGGCTTATGCTGAGACGTCCATGAGTCGTCGCAAATTTTTGTTGCATTATTTCGGTGAGGAATATGACGAAATAAATGGACCTGGTGCCATGAACTGCGACAACATGACCAACCCGCCTAAGACCCGAGATGGTCAGGAAGAGGTGCATTTGGTGTTGAGTGCCATTTTCGAACATCAAGAGCAGTTCAGGGCACCTTTTATTACCGGTGTGCTGTGCGGTGAAGAGAACAGGGAAATCCAAGATTATAAGGGCACAACGAGTTCGTTCTGGTGCCGCGGTGTGGAGCGGGATCAAAAGCATTGGAATGGCATCATCCGCCAAATGCTTGTACTGGGGTTGTTGCGAAAAGAAGTCGAAACTTTCGGCGTCTTGAAAATCACCGAACGAGGTCGTACGTTTTTGACCAACCCTGAACCCGTCTTGGTAGCCGAGGAACGTGATTATTCTGACGTGGACGCTGTGGACAGCATGAGCCAGACACGTTCAAGTCAAGGCGGAGCCGCGGATGAGAAGCTGCGGGGCATGCTGAAAGCCTTGAGAAAAGAGGTCGCCAACGATGAGGAATTGCCACCTTATGTAATCTTCCAAGACATCAGTTTGGATGAAATGGCAATTCATTATCCGCTGAACGAGGACGAGCTCCTGAGGATTACAGGTGTCGGGTCGGGTAAGGCAAAGAAATACGGTAAACCGTTTTTGGAGCTGATTGCTGAGTACGTCGAAGAAGAGGGGATTGAACGTGCGGCAGATTTATTGGTGCGCTCCACAAGCGGCCGATCTTCGGCCAAAGTGCATATCATTCAACGCATTGACCGCCAAATTGACCTCGCGGATATCGCGAAAGACCTCAATTTGAGTTTGGAAGAGGTGATGGTGGAAATTGAAAACATCGTTTCTGCGGGTACCCGCGTAAATCTCGACTACATCATCAACCGCAGTCTTGATGAAGAGAGTTTGGAAGAGTTGTTCGACTTTTTGAAAGAATGCGAGGACGAGGGGATGGAAGAGTTAATTTCCGAGTGGAATGACGCGTACAGCGAGGAAGAATTGCGGATGGCTCGCATCAAATTCCTCAGCGAATTTGCCAACTGAGTTTCGGCGCTCAGGGATTTAATTCCGACCAACCGTTCCAGATCATTCGGCCAGCTGCATAAAGCATAAACACCCCGAACACCAATCGCACCGCAGCAGGGTTGATGCGCAAAGACCATTTGCTGCCTAACCACGCCCCGATGACGAAGGTAATGGCCAACACAGCGGCATACTTTACCTCAACTGCTCCCGCCTTGTAGTAACTGATAACAGCCAAAATCCCAATTGGCGGAATCATCATGGCAAGCGAAGTACCCTGAGCCGCATGTTGGCTCAAGCCTAAAGCAAAAACGAGTGCTGGCACAATGATCAAGCCACCACCTATGCCAACAAAACCGCTTGCAAGGCCTGCGAGCAATCCGATTCCAAGTAAGATGATGATGGTCGTATGGTCCATGAGCAGGTTTGATGGTTAAAAGTCGAGGTGCAATGACAAGGTGAACACACGGTCCTGCCAACGTTGGTCATCCACACCCCACGCCCAATCCGTTCGCATCCAATATCCTAGCACTTTGGCTCGTAACCCGAAACCTGTTCCCCAGATGATGGGTTCGCGGTTATTGTCGATGGTTACCGTGATGGGGTTTTGAGTAACCGTGACTTGGTTAAAGGTATTATCGCTGTCATATGGATGGCGACCATTCCAAGCAGAACCTACATCGAAAAACCCGACGAGTTGAAGCGTTTGCATCAACGAGGATTCAACAGGTTGGCGGCTCAACGAGCTCCACACCGGAACGCGCAATTCCGAATTGAGCAACGCCATGTGCGAACCGTTGCGGGCGTTGGCCTTGAATCCTCGAAGCGGTGCGAGCCGGGTTTGGTAGGCATATGCAATGTTGGGATCAATGGGCGATTGGGCGGCAGGAGCCAATGAGAGTACATTGTCCACACCTCCAATCAAATGCAGCAATCGTTGCCTCCCGATGGACCAGTCCGCAGCAACCCGTTGTGCAAAAATGATGTCGCGCCAGAGTCGTCGGTAGGTGCGAAAATCGAAGCCGATGGTGCCGAAAGTCGATTGCGCATCCGTCGGATTGGCAAAATACTCAATCCATGCGCGGTAGCGAGTTCCTTCGGGAATGTTCATCATGCGCTCGCGGGTGTTGTCGAAGACGTAGGCTGCTTGAGCGCCTACTTGATTGGAGAAGCCGGTGGGCTTGACCAAGTTGTAAGCGTCCGTCGAAAGCGGGGTGTTGCGGTCGAGCCGGTAAGTTCCCTGGAGGCGCACGCTGCGCACTTCGTCCAGCGCAAATTTCCATTGCCTGCGGAGGAGGTGGATGTGGGTACGGACAAAGGTTTGATTGTTGTCAACGGATTGCAATACCCCCTGTCGTTCTAAAATCCACGTTCGATCCCAACGACCGGATTGGTCCGTGTAGGCCAACATATAGCGGCTGTTTTCCAACGATCCTGAAAGTCGAAAACCGGCCGTAAAGCGCCGATCTTCGAAAAGGTCCGTCATGGAAATGCGTGATAATCCACCCAGACCTGGTTGGATACTCAGATTGCCCGTGTAGGCTTGGTAGAAATTGCCACCAAACGAATTGTCGAGCTGTCCAGTGACCGATTCTATGGAATAGTTCAAACGGTAATTTCTAGGCTTCGGCAAGACATAGGGTTTCCACGGCTGTTCTTCGCTCTCGGAATTGACCGTGGTTGGGGTTTCATCCGGAATTTCAGGAGCGTTCGGTGACCAAGGGCCGAAGCGGTAATTCCGGAAGTCGGCTTGGGTGGGGCCAGGCACCCAATCCCAATCCAGTTTGACCGAAGCCGCCGTCAGGGTGCTGTTTTCTTTGGGGGACGACTCCAGCCATCCTTCGCGATCTTCAGGCGCCTCCACCCAGTACAGGTGACGTTTGAGCTGATGGGTGTATCCCACGGACTGAGAGGCCGGAATCCACTGGTGCGAAGCAGCGGGCAACTCTAGCCGCTCGGCAAGCCGCTGTTGGGTAAACCAACGGTAATGTACCGTCGTATCGATGAATGCCACTGCACTGTCACGCCATGAAGTCCACCGTTCTTGGTGTCCGTCGCTCCATTCGACCAGGTAGGTGACGTGTCGGTCAGGCTGGACTTGAGGCCAACGTTCATCCCGATCTGGCGTTTCCACCCAATGGATAAGATTGGGAATTTCCGCTCCCCATTCCAACGCAAAAATATCATGGGCATGTCGCAAGGGTTCGCCCAATGTGTGTGCGTAAGTCAAGTCGGCACGGGGACGGTTCGAGGAAAACCACACCGTCGTGCCATCATCGGAAAATACGGGATTGAGGTCGTCGAAAGGATCTGACCACAAGGCAACGTGGTTGTTTCCGACCACCTGATATCGATACAAATCCGATTGGCCATTCGTGACTCCACTCCAGATCATGGACATGCCATCGGGGGCATAGGCCATGGAGAGAATCTTGTCAATTCTGAACACCTCCTTTTCGATGGCTTCGAACGAATTCAGGTCCACAGAATAAATGAGGTTGCGCGAGCCCTGCTCGATGGCGTAGGTTAAAATCGAACCGTTCGGATGCCAAGCCATAGCGGGTTGCGTGCGGTCTTGGATGCGATCAATTTTGTGACCGTGTTTCCCTATCCGACTGAACTCGCCGGTTTGCGGGTTTCCATACCACACCTGCAATTGTCCTCGTTCGTCCACGGCCCAAGCCACGTGCACACCATCGGGGTGAACGGAAAATGCCCGAATCTCACCTTCTTCGGAAACTGGAATGGTGATATCGCCGGTCAGTTTCCGGGCCTTGCGGAGATCTTTACGGGTGGCAAGAGGTGGCAGCAAATCCGAAGATGGTGTGGCTTCGAGGTGGTAGCGACTCGCTTCTTCGAGCAATTGCGATAAGTTCATGCCCGTCGCATACTGCAAGCCCTTTTCCAAGCTATTGGACACGCGGATCATGTACAATGCGTTGGCGATGACCCCTTCTCCGAAAACATCGGCGATGTATTTCCAAATGGCATGCCCAACCCACATCGCTGCATCTTCATCCGTCCGATGGGGTTCCAAAATTTCGCGACAGCGCGCGGCATCTTGCACGTGCATTGCGATATCGGACGACCAATCGAGCGCCACGTATGAATGCAGTCCTTCGCTAAACCACTCAGGCAATTCCAAACCGGTGGTGGAGGAGCGCAGGGCCTCCTGCCAATTGCCACCGTACAGCATTTGGTTGAAGAGTAGTGCCGAAAGGCCGCGTTTGATTTGCTGTTCGGTTGCAGCCCATATTCCATCGGCATAGACAAAAATTTTACTGCCGACCAGCACGGCTGTTCCGCCTACATTATCGGTTGCGGTCAGATTGCTGCCGATGTTGGATTGACGAAATTCAGCTTGCTTGTTGAATACCAATACTTGCACCGCCCCATCAATCTTTCGGTCATACAGGTTTTCCACATCATCGATCCACCGCTTCATGTGAGCCGTGACGCGCTGTGCATAGGATTTGCCTCCTTGGTAATAATATACCTCAGCATCCTCGGTGGGCATGTACTGCCACTCAAACGTTCGGTATTGGACGCGGTTTTTCCCAAACTGCATATTGGAGCCGTCATAAAATTGACCCATGGATTCTCCGAACAACCCGAGGAAAACCACGCTCCAAACCACTTGTTTGAAATAGCTTTGTGACCGCATACCATTCGAAGTTAGTGCGATATCATGGAACTCCACACCTTTACCTACAACGCGTTTTCAGAGCAAACTTATTTGTTGGATCACGGAAACGGCGATGCAACAGTGATTGACCCTGGAATGAGCCATCCGCACGAGCAAAAGAACTTTGCAAACTTTTGCACGGAGCGCGGGTTGCGGGTGGTGCAAATGCTTTTGACGCATGCCCATTTGGATCATGTTCTTGGGGCGGCTTGGGTGCATGAACGATGGGGGGTGAAGCCGCGCCTGCATCGCTTGGATGGCCCTACCTATGAACAGGCTCCGCGCGCTGCAGCGGTGTACGGGGTGCCCATGGATGCGCTTCCAGCGTTGGGGCCAGAATTGATTGCGGGCGAGGCGATTTCGTGTGGGCCGCACGCTTTGGAAGTGAAGTTTACTCCCGGTCACGCCCCGGGCCACGTGGTGTTCGTTTGCGAGCCGGAGCGCTGGGTCATCGGGGGAGATGTGTTGTTCGCTGGGAGTGTCGGCCGAACGGATTTACCAGGGTGCAATCCGTCGGATTTGGTTCAGAGTATTGAGCAGGTCATGTATGCCTTACCCGATGACTTCACCGTTTGGCCGGGTCATGGTCCGGCGACCACAATTGGAAACGAAAAATTGGAAAACCCGTTTGTCAATGCTGCGGGTTCGGGGATGATGCAGCAGGGTTGATGCGGATGTTGCGCTTTTCGGCGGCGGCATCGAGGTTGACGAGGGAAAATGAAAACTGGGTGCCTTTGCCCAATTTGGACTGAACTTCAATGGTTTGTCCGTGGGCCTCGATGATGTGCTTCACAATGGCCAAACCCAATCCCGAACCACCGGCATGGCGTGAGCGGCTTTTATCCACGCGATAAAATCGCTCGTAAATGCGAGCCAAATCCGATTCTGCAATGCCAATGCCATCATCTTCTACTGAGATGGTCACGTGCTCGCCTTGATTGACCAATCGCAGCGTGCTGACACCTCCTTTTTTGCCGTAGTGAATGGAATTGACGAGCAAATTCGTGAGCACCTGCATGATTTGCGCAGGTCCGCAAAGCACGTGGAGACTTTCTTGATTTTCGTCGGGCAAGACCAATTTCAACCCAATGCCCATGGCTGCCGCTTTGGACTCCACGCTTTCAATGGCCTCTTTGCAAGTTTCAATGATGTTGCAAGGGGCGAGGGTCAGCGCCAAGCTGTCGGATTCCAGTTTGGTGATGCTATCCAAATCCTCAATCAATTCAGTCATCCGCGAGACATTCTTGTTTGCCTTGCTCAAAAATCGCCGGACCAAATCTTCATCGTTCAAATCCGATTCGAGCAGGGTCAATACATAGCCTTGGATGTTGAAAAGCGGCGTCTTCAATTCGTGAGCCAAGTTTCCGATGAACTCCTTCCTGAAATTGTCCTTCTCGCGAAGGCTCTTGATGTCTTTGATTTGGCTGTTGGCCCAGGCCAGAATATCGTCGAGTGACTGTTCTTCATCACTCACCCGACCCTCTGGTTCGGCTTGTGAAATCGCATCTGATAAATCTTTGACCCGACGCTTCAGCAGTTTTTCAAGGGTCCACTGGATGGTGAGGAAACTCGCCGTTTCCGTCATCAAACTGGCCAAAATAGCCAATGCCCAAAGGTGCATGGCATCTAGGGTCTGCAGCAGAAGCAGCGTAGCCCCGCCTGCCAGGACCGCGAGGATTGGCGACGTTTTTCGGGCGAGTTCTTGTGGCGTGGAATCTGTGCTCACGCACCAAATTTATAGCCAACACCTTTCACTGTGACGAAGAGATCGTTACCGAGTTTGCTGCGCAATTTGCGAATGTGAACATCGATGGTGCGGTCTCCGACGATGACATCGGTGCCCCAAGTGCTTGCAAGGATGGCTTCGCGCGTGAAAACTTTCCCGGGTTCCGACCACAACAAACTGAGCAATTCGAATTCTTTTTTCGGCAAGGTCAACTCTTTGCCATTTTGGATAACCAAAAATCGATTGAAGTCCATGGTGACGCCGAATCGCTCTTCGGTAGCTGAAACCAAAGGCTGCCTCGTTCGTCGCAGCAAAGCCTTGACGCGCCCCATGAGAATTTTCGGTTTGACCGGCTTTGTGATGTAATCATCGCCGCCAGAATCGAACCCAGCTAGCTGACTGTAATCTTCGCTTCGTGCCGTCAAGAAGGCGATGGTCGTGTGCGCCAAAGCGGGATCGGCCCGGATGATATTGCAGACTTCCATCCCATCCATTTCGGGCATCATGACATCGAGGATGATGAGGTCAGGCTTGACTTTTCGCGCCATCTCAATGCCCTCTTTCCCGTTGCTTGCTGCAGAAACTTCATACCCCTCGTTGCGGAGATTGTAACCGATCAACTCCAGGATATCGGGTTCATCGTCGACGAGGAGGATTTTCTTTTTCATGATTTCGGAACAGCCCCTAAGTTGGCTTGATTTGGGCCAACATCATGTGAATGCAATGTAAAAGAATTGTGATGAATTACCTTTCCTTGACACGGCTGAACCGCAGTGCTTTCAGCATCCATCGAGGCAGCGGTTCATCAGCTCCGCGCTTTTGGACATCTAAGAAGAGGCCCCATTTTTCAATGATGGGCACTTTGTGAACTTCAATCATCTCCAACCAGCATTCATCCGGATCATCGATGTAGGTGCAGTGCACTTTCGTTTCTCCCATGCCGATAGCGTCTGCTGTGTCGCAGCGAAAACCGAATCCCTTTTGATCCAACGCTTGACCCAATGCCGCCATGCCGCGGACATCGAAGCCCAAGTGAGCGAATCCAATGTCGCACCAAATGCGATCTTCAAAAATGAATTTCCCTTTGCGCTCTTTGGCCTCCACCAATTCAATGTAGGTGCGGCCTGTGAGTTGTCCGAATCCTCCTGCACCCGGGGCGGATTGCGTGAGCCGGACCCGACGGAAAGATTCGGATCCGTGTGGCAAATGGTTCCAATCCGGCTGGACACCCGTTTCGTCGAACAGCACTTGATCGAACCCCAACACTTCGGCATACAAGCCCATGGCCTTTTCCATATTGGAAACCCCAATGGTACACCCCAAAACGCCTCCTGAGGGATGTCCGTTGTTCTCAAACCAATCGTCCGCTTCGAGGATTTGGAAGCGATTTCCGTCTGGATCTTGGAGGTAAAAGGTGGGGGCTCCCCACGGTGTGTGTGAGAGGTTGGCATCGCAATCATCTCCTGCGATGGATCGGGCATGCGCGTGCATCTTTTGGATGTCGCGCGTTTTCATTTGTACCGTCGTGATGCCGAGGTCGCCTTGGGCGATTTCCCATGAAGCTGCAACGGGCTCGAACGAATCCGCGCGCAACACTTCAAAAGCACAACCGCCTTGCAAATTCATGACCATGCTGGCCCTTTTTGTGATGGTTTCGCCCCGTGTGTGGCTATCCATCAAAGGAGCGGCCTGAATCGAGTCAAAAAATGGGATGTCCATGCCGAATAGCTTACGGAAAAACCGAAGCGAGCGATCCATATCGGAGGTTGCGACACCGATGTGCTGCATGCCTTGAATGCGGTAATCGAGGGTTTGGTCAAGGGTCATCGTAAAGGGGTTTACGGGGTGGTCAGGGTTTCGTCCGCAGTTTCAAGTGTTGTTGAACTTGACACACTAGCTGTGGCCGTCTCAATGGTTTCGACGTAGCGCTTCCAAAGCGCGGCAAGTTTGGAATTGGCATAAAACGTTTTCGCTTCGCTTCGGCCTCTCCAATCTAGGTAAACTCCGTACCATGAGCCTGCGATGCGGCTTCCAACCAAATTGAACAAGTAGCCCGCGAGCAACCCCCAGCCGCCCCAACTTCCCGTGAACATCCACCCCAGTGGCCAAGCCAAAATGAACCAGTACACTGGAAACATGAACATGCCAGCGGACACCTTAAACGTGCTAGTAAAGCAGGGATCTTTCACCCTTTTTTTGGCTTGGAGCTCGATGAGTTTTGCCAATGGCCATGTCATGGCCCCGCCAGCTGCCGCAAAAGGAGCGGCTGGCCAAAGCCACCACGGGGTTTTGCGCAAAGACGAGCTGTTTCGACCCAAATCTTCGGTGCGCACGGCCCGAAACTCTGGAATTTTGCACAGGTCGTCGTATGCCGATTGAATGGAAGCCAACTGATCTTCGGTGCATTCGGCAAGCGAACGAACGGCATCGCGCGTCGTCTCCCAATCACTGCTTTCTGTGGTGCGAAGCGCTTGAACGTAAGGCAGCAAACAACCATAATGCGATTCGGGCTGGATGTTGACCATCAATTCATTCATCGCTGCATGGATGCGGATCAACAAATCACCTGGGACGATTTGTCCGGTGTCCGGTTGGATCAAATCTTCAAACGGAATGGCCGGGCCAATGCGATAAGTCAATCGCCTGCGCAAACTTTCCATTTCTTCATAATCGATGCCGACCGGAATGAGCTGCAAGGACTTGAGTTCTGGGTTGAGTTTAATGGCTTGGTTTACCATGTCGGCTACCCCGCGACGCAGCATGCGGAGGGATTTCACGGCACGGTGATTTCCTTCTGGAAAGAGTCCAATCGAGGCGCCGATGTTCAACCGCTCCGCACAGATCTCAAAAACACGTTCGTTGCGTTCCCGCGCATCCGAGAGTCGATCGCGCTGTCGAAAAATGGGCATTTGGTTGAACGAAAACAGCAGGGCTCGGGCGATGCGTTGGTAAAAAATATCCGCACGGGTAAGCCAATGAATTTGATGCGGGCTGCGCAATGAGCACAACACCAATGGGTCCATCAAGCCGTTCTGATGATTTCCAATGAAAATCGCAGGGGCATTTGGGTCGCCGAGGTTTTCGATGCCCTCGACACGTTCGATCCGGTGAAATCGCGTGACGCCTGATCGAACCAGAGGTAGCGCGGTTCCGTATCCGATGTGCCGCTTTTGAATCGGCGGCTCGTGGAAGGGTTTGGTGCGTGCAGATTTAGCCAATTCGGAAAAATTAATCGCGCAATTTAGCGCCAGTTTCTTCGATGATTCCTTTCAGGATGCGCTCTACACTTTGCTCAATCCGCTTATCATCTAGGGTTTTTTGGTTGTCCTGTAAAATCAAGGAAACCGCGTAACTTACCTGATTGGCGTCTAATTTATCGCCCTCGTACACATCAAACAATCCGATGCGTCTCAGTAATTTCTTTTCTGCTTTGTTCGCGGCATCTCGGATTTGACCGAATGTGACGGACTTGTCGAGGATCAAGGATAGGTCCCTGCGCACCGCCGGGAATTTCGCCAACTCTTCGGCTTTGAGTTGAATGCGGAGGCTGATTTTGGTCAATTTCGCAACGGAGAAATCTCCCCAGTACACATCACGTTTCACTCCCAGTCGCTTGGCTACACTCGTCCGAACTTTTCCGATGCGTCCGATGACCTGTCCCTGGCAAGTGAATTCGACGCCTTCGATGAAAAGAGGAGACTGCATGGGTTTTTCTCGAACCACCGAAGGCCTCAATCCCAGAGATGCCAACATCGCATACACCTCCGCTTTGATTGAATAGGGATTGGTTTTCGCGCCTGCGCTGTTCCAATTTTCAGGGACATTGAGACCGGTCATAACCAAAGAAAGTCGCTCATCCTCTTCATACCGTTTCGCGGCGTTATCTCCATCGGCATCGGCATTTTCGCGATGTTGATAAACGCGCCCCAACTCGAACAGTCGCAAATCGGGATGTTGGTGATTCGTGTTCCGAACAACGGCTTCGAGGCCTTGGAAAAGAAGGGATTGCCTCATGACGCCCAAGTCAGACGACAGGGGATTCATCAACTCGATGCGCCGCTGCAGCTCCCAGCCGTCTTGCCCACTTTCACCGAGATCGTCAGTGTAAGATGCACGGGTCATGGAGTTGTTCATCATTTCCTGAAATCCTCTTGAGACGAGGTTCTGGGCGATTTGCAAGCGGACACGCTCCTCGGGGACACGCGCTTGGTGCGCGGCCGTCGAGTTCATTCGCTCGGGCATCGGCACTTTGTCGAAGCCGTAAATTCTGAGGATTTCTTCGACCACGTCCGCAGGTCGCGTGACGTCGCGGCGGTAGGCAGGAACATTCAGTTCCCAGGTCAAACCTTCTGAATTTGAGACCTCAATATCGAGGTCTTTCAAAATTTCAAGTACCACGGATTCCGGAATCGTCATGCCCACCAAAGCATTCAATTGTGCTTTTGGAAGAGAAACCTTCTGGCCTTCGGGCAATGAACCGGAACTGGCGCTGTTCCATTCAACGGCGGTGCCCCCAGACCAATCGCAGATTAAATGAGCGGCGCGTTCCAAAGCCAATACAACTGTTTCAGGATCAACACCGCGTTCGAATCGGAAGGAAGCGTCGGTGGATAAACCGTGGCGCTTGGCCATCTTACGCGTCACCACGGGATCGAAATACGCACTTTCTAGCACGACGCGCGAGGTGGTGGATTGGACTCCGCTATTCTCCCCTCCGAATACGCCTGCGAGGCACATTGCTTTTTCCGTATCGGCGATGACTTGGTCTTCAGGGTGGAGCTCGCGTTTCTCTCCATCCAAGGTCACCAAGGTTTCGCCGCCTCGCGGATGCCGAACCAAAATGGTGTTTCCAGCAATCTTGTCGGCATCGAATGCATGGAGCGGCTGTCCCAGTTCATGCATAACGAAGTTGGTGGCATCGACGACGTTGTTCTGCGGATTGATTCCGATCGCCCGAAGCCGTCGTTGCGCCCATTCTGGAGATGGGCCGAGTTGGATGCCTTCGATCAACAACCCGTGGTAAGACGGACAAGCGCCGTCGGATTGGATTTGAATGTCAAAGCACTTCCCTGTGCCAGGGAGGTTAGACAATGAAGGAAGCACCAATTCTCCCACTTGGGCTGAAATACCCGCAACGGTTTCATGCAGCAAGCCTGCGCGGAGATCACGAGCCACGCCCCAATGACTCATGCCATCCGTTCGGTTGGGTGTAAGACCGATTTCAAGGACGGAATCAGATTCTAAGTTGTATACTTCTGCGATGGGGGTCCCTGGTTGCCAGTGCCCTTCCAACTCGATGATGCCTGCGTGCGAAGTTCCCACGCCAATTTCATCTTCAGCGCACAACATGCCCATGGAAACCTCACCGCGAATTTTTCCTTTCTTGATGACAAATGGCTCGCCCTCGCTCGGGTGAAGTTGGGTCCCGACCGTGGCCACAACAACCGTCAATCCGGTGCGAGCATTCTGCGCGCCACAGACGATGGATAAAGCCTCATCATTTCCCACTTCCACTTGACAAACCTGCAGCCGATCCGCATTGGGGTGCTGGGCACATTCGGTGATTTTCCCAACGACAAGCCCTTGCAACCCACCCGGTACACTTTCGACGGATTCGACACCTTCGACCTCCAAACCGGTCGCCGTCAATACGGCTGCGGCATCTTCGGGAGAAAGGTCGACCGGCAGCAGGCTATTCAGCCATTGAAAGGAGATTTTCATGGAACGGGATTACAGATGCGATTCAGTTCCCACAAAGGTAGCAGGAGCGCGCGGCTCAACCATAGGATTTGCTCGACTTTTGACATTATCCATGGGAAAAATGCGGTGGCAAAAAAGAAAGTTGAGTACCTTCGCCGTCCCAAACGGAAACGTTAGGGAATCGGGATGTAGCTCAGTTGGTAGAGTACGCGTCTGGGGGACGTGTGGTCGCTGGTTCAAGTCCAGTCATCCCGACCAATAACCTTCAAGCCCGGAGCCGTTGCTCTGGGTTTTTTGTACAAATCCGAAAGGAAAGCCGTCGGTAATGGATTATGCTTTTGAAAAAGATTGGGCGCGCTTGGAGCGGCTGATGGAAGAGCGGTTTGGGGAGCCGCCTGATTTGACGACGATGATTTTTACGGTGGGGTTGCAGGAATGTGGGCAGGCTTTTCGTACGTTCAAAAAGGACGAGAAATTGGAAATCATGCACGTTGGGGTGTGCACATTGCTCGAGCCGATGGGCTTTTACGAGGGGCTTGGCACCGATGAAGATGGTTGGCCACACTTCGAGCGAAAGTCAGATATACCCGCCGTGTCCAAGCAGGAACAAGAATTATTGATGAAGCGCGCGCTCGTAGAGTATTTCGCGGCGTGGATCGAGGGAGACTCCGCAGCGGATCACTCGATGTAAACGGTCGCCTCGTTCGTTTGTTCCTCTTCGATTTTGATCAAACCGGTGCCATACAATGCTGCCTTCGAGGCCTCAATGTCGAGCACCGCGAATCCAGCTTGGCCGTCTACGTAGAACTCCGAAAAGTTGAAGCTGACTTGACCAGCTGCATTGGAGACCGCTGTGGTATCAAATCGAGGTTCACCGACAAAATCTTCGTCGACTGATCCAAATGCATACAAACGAACCGTTGCACCTTGAACGGGCGCACCCAGGTCGTTGAGCACCACCACATTCGCGATGGTTTCTTCCACTTCATGGCAACTGGAGAAGCTCAAAACAGCCATTGTGGCCATAAGAGCGAGGGAAAAGAACACATTTCGCATTGGGTCGTCTAACTTTGCAGGCATCGATTGAACTCCAAATATCTTGAAAATCTTATGAAATTCAATAAACGACTGAATTATATCGCATTGTCGACCGCTGTGTTGTTGGCTTTGGGTTGGATGGGTTGCAGCGAATCCACGGACTCTGCAGCGGCACCTAGTCAAGAATCTGCCTCAGAAGTTGATGCTGGCGAGCCTGTTCGTCAAGTGCGTATTGAGACCAATTTTGGTGAAATGGTGGTGGAGTTATCCAATGAGACCCCGGAGCATCGCGATAATTTTTTGGAATTGGTTGAAACTGGATTTTACGACAGCTTACTCTTTCACCGCGTTATTGATGGATTCATGATTCAGGGAGGCGATCCAAATAGCCGTGGAGCCGCTTTGGCCACCCCGCTGGGAATGGGAGGCCCTGGTTATCAGATTCCGGCTGAAATCCAACCGGACTTGTTGCACTACAAAGGGGCGCTTGCCGCAGCCCGTCAGGGCGACGCCGTGAACCCCGAGCGTCAAAGTTCAGGCAGTCAATTCTATTTGGTCCACGGCCGAACTTTCACCAAAACCGCCCTGCTGAATATTGAAGCGCGGAACTTTCCACCGGAAGGCGCGAAATACTCAGAGGAGGCCATCGAGCGCTACAGTGCCGAAGGGGGAGCTCCATTTTTGGATAACCAGTACACCGTTTTCGGATATGTCGTCGAAGGGTTGGACGTGATTGACTCCATCGCAGTAGTTGAAACCGCCGCAGGAGACCGGCCACTTCAGAATGTCTGGATGGCCATGGAGATCATCGAATAAGCTTCACAAACGAAATGGGTTTGAAAGAACAGCTCCAAGCCTGGGCGACTGAAATTCAGGGAACGTCATTGAGTTCGGCTGAGGAAGTCGAGCAGTTTCGCATTGCTTGGCTCGGGCGAAAAGGCCGCCTGAAAGACATCATGGCGGCGTTTAAAGAAGCTCCCAACGAAGAAAAGCGCGAGCTCGGAAAGCTTATCAATGAATTCAAGCAATCCATCGAGGCGCGAATTGCCAGTGGTGCCGCCTCAAGTTCAGAGGATACAGGTTCGGAAAAAGCCGAATATGATTGGACGCGTCCGGCTGGTGGAGTTCCCATGGGTGCACATCACCCGCTCAGCGTGGTTCGCCGAGACATCATTGGAATTTTGGAGCGCATGGGTTTTGTGGTTTCCGAAGGCCCAGAAATCGAGGATGATTGGCACGTCTTCAGCGGCTTGAATTTCCCGGAAGAGCACCCAGCCCGTGACATGCAGGACACGTTTTTTGTCGATCGCGCTCCGGACATGTTGCTGAGAACGCACACGTCCTCGGTTCAAGTGCGGGAAATGGAGCGTCGCGATCCGCCGATGCGAATCATCATGCCAGGCCGCGTTTTTCGCAATGAGGCCATCAGCGCTCGTGCCCACTGCATGTTCCACCAAATTGAAGGGTTGTACATCGATAAGGGGGTTTCCTTTGCCGATCTCAAGCAAACATTGCTGCGCTTTGCCCAGGAGTTTTTTGGCGCAGATACACGCATTCGGTTGAGGCCGTCGTATTTCCCTTTCACCGAACCCTCTGCTGAGGTGGATGTGTACTGGGGATTGGAAACCGAAGTGGATAAACGCATTACCAAAGGCACGGGCTGGTTGGAAATCTTGGGCTGTGGCATGGTGGATCCAGCTGTTTTGGAAGCTTCCGGAATTGACTCTCGCGAGTATTCTGGATTTGCATTCGGCATGGGCGTTGAGCGCATCACCATGCTCAAATACCAAATCGGTGATTTGCGCGCGTTTTTCGAAAGCGACATGCGCTTCCTCAGTCAATTTGAAGGAGAATACTGAACCCCCTCAGAGGTAGGGAAGGGTAACCGTCAAGCGCTCCTCAATGGGGGATAAGCGTTCGATGTTGATTTTGCCCGCCAACTTTCGCAGTTGAGCATGCAATTCGTTCCAACGCGATGAAGCGAGTGCATCTTTGCCATAAAAGAGACCCTCCAATGCCTTGGAAGCCCCCGTATGCCGGCTGTTTAGGGTTAATTCCCAGAGCGTTTTGCCTTTCGGCACAACCTCCAAGGTAATTGGAGATTCTTGAGCAGAAATCTCGACCACCCCCCGCAGTAAATTACGAATGGCAACGCGAACTTCTGGGCCGATGCTGAATTCCACTTCTTCGTTGATTTCAGCAGAAATGCGCGACTTCAAATCCTCGTCAAGTTCGGCCAAGAAAGCACGAATGGATTGCGAACGCTGGTCTGTATCTCTGGTGACGACCCATTCTCCATTTGGCATCAAACTGCTCTCTCCGAAGTCGCTCTCTGCAGGTGCAGTAGCCGCTGTTGTAATCGTGGAAGGAAGTCGGTCAGTGGGGACGAGTGACCTCAATCGGATGATGCGCCTGCGCTCTTTGTGCAAAGCGGTTTTCAACTGCCTTTGGGTACGCGCATAGGCCAAAACGCCAATGCCGAGCAACCCCGCAATCCACGGCCATCCGCTGGATCGGTATGGTGAATTGCGTTTTGCTTGGATATCTAATACTGCTTGGTCAAACGGATCGAGCGCTGGCATGACTTGCTCATTGAACTGACGCGTTTCCCGATTTTTGGCTGGAGTGGGATAAGCCAAAGCAAGGAGTTCTGCATTGATTTGGTCGAGTTCCAAAAAGGCTTCAAGTGCATCGGAACTGTTGCCGCGTTCGTATTCGAACAGACCTTTTTGTCTCAGTATTTCGGCGAGCAGCTCACGGTCATTTGTGAGCCGCGCGGCTTTGATGGCTTCGTGAAAACCGATCAACGCATCAAGCGGTCTATGCGATTGCACGGCACTATTCCCGACACGTAAGTGAGCAATAGCTAGGGCTTTGTGGTCTGTCTGGTCAACGTGGGCGACGCATTCGTGGGCCCAAGTCAGGGCCTGGACGTGCTGACCTTCCAAAGCAAACGTCAACTGGATTTGTTCCCTATGACCTTGAGCTTCTGTCAGGGAGATGGCTTCGGCAGCTTTGTTGAAAGCTGCAATCACCGAGTCTGCAGCCGTTCTGCCTTCAATGCCTTCAATTTGGATAATGGCACTGAGCCAAACTGCCTGCATAGAAGGGTCTGATGCTTCGAGGTGACTCAGGCAAAGCATGTATTGCGACTGGGCTTTTTCCCATTGCCCTGCCGTGAAATAGAGATCGGCCAACTTGGCCATCAGTGTCAAATGGCCGGGCTCCAGGTTCAATTCGTATTGGACCAATTCAATGGCCTGACTTTCTTGATACAACTCAAGCCACAAATCTGCCGCCCGCATTACCTGTTCTTTTCGCACCTCGGAATCGCATGCTAGAAAACCTGTATGGGCATTTTTTAGCGCAACTGTCGCGAGGTCTGGATTTTGGCTTGTTGCGTATATGCGTGCGATGCCAATATGTGCTCGAGACCGTTGGCATGGATCAAAAGATCGCTCCGCCGCACCTCGGTACATTGAAAGGGCTGCCACGGGTCGGTCGATGTCCAAAAGTGAATCGGCACGATTGAGCATCATTGCCGCCTCAATCATTTGTGAATCATCTGAGCGAATTGCGGCCTGCTGGAGTGAATCGGATGCGAGCGCTGGCAAAAAGAGGCTGAAAGCGAAGACAATCAGCGCCCAAACCGACATGAAATTGCCTCGAAATTGCACTGCGCGCATCATGGAACCAAGCTAATTCGTCACGGGTCCGACTGCATTGCAGTTGTGGGTAATTTGTTCACACCCGTGCGCGAATAAAGCCGCCACGGGCAATCAATCGTTCCAGAGTACGTCGAGGACGGTGCTCCCTACGGCATCAAGGGTTTCGCGGCTGATGATGCTCATATTGTCGGCATGGGTGTGGTGAAACGGACCGTAACCCATCGGCAGAACTTGGACTTGGTAGTGCACGATGTTCGCAGAAGGGATGCCCGCAAACTCTGAAACGAAGAGGTTGTCATCAATGGTTTCGGGCGTGACATCCGTTTTGAAATAATTTCCGAACCCGAGCTGCTCGGCCGAATTCCAAATACGTTGAACCACATCTGGAGCATAGGCCATGGAGGTGCCTTCTCGATTGAAAACGGCTCCTTCGGCTCCGACCATGTCGAGCAAGATGCCGTACTTGGCCCGATACCCCATTCGGTGAGGTTGTCCAGCCCAAAATTGACTTCCTAAGCACCAAGTCAAGGCAGAATTCTGATTACGCTCGCCCCATTCAGGCGTCCCATAATCTTCCGCATCGAAGAGGATGATGTCCACACCGAGGTCAAGTGTAGTGTCGCTGCCGAGAATGCGCGCAATCTCAAGCAGCACGCCGACCCCGGATCCTCCGTCATTGGCCCCGTCGATGGGCTCGCGTTGTCGGAGTGTGTCTTTGTCTGCGAATGGACGGGTATCCCAGTGCGCGAACAACATGACGCGCTCTCGATTTTCCGGTCGGTACTGTCCGATGATGTTGCGATTCTGCAGGATGCTGCCATCGTATGCCCTTACGCGTCCAGGTTGAACGATGACTTCTGCCCCGTGGCGATTGAGTTCTCCAGCCAGCCAATCCCCACAAGACGCATGCTCAGGTGAATTGGGAACCCTTGGGCCGAATTCAACCTGGCGGGCAACGTAGGCGTAAGCCGAATCGGCGTTGAATTCGGGTGCAGTCTTACGCTTGATCACACGATTGGCCTCAGGCGTGGTGGACGGCCTTGACGAAGCACTTGGCGTTTCGCTGTCACATCCCTGCAAAGTAAGGAGCAAGGCCGTGGTTGCGAGGACCATTGGGCCCAACCGAAAGTTCAATCGCGTTCCCATGTGCTCCCTTCCTTGCTGTCTTTGATGCTGATGCCCATCGATTTGAGGACGTCGCGGATGGAGTCGGCCGTTCCCCAATCCTGATTGGCTTTCGCGGTACCCCGTAACTCCACCAACAGGTCCAACAGCGCACCGGATTCGGCACCATCACTGGATTCTGTTGTGGTTTCGAGTTGGAGTCCAAGAACGTCAAAAGCATATCCACGCATCATGGCAGCGAGTGCGTCTTTTTGGCTTGCGCTGATGGCGATGCGTCCGTCTGCAACATTGTTGACCAATTTTACCGCATCGAACAAAACGCTGATCAGAATCGGCGTGTTGAAATCATCTCCCATGGCTTCACTGCAACGCGATTCAAGACCTTGAATGTCTGCTTCTGGTTGATCTTGCTCAGCGCTGGTAGGCAGGGAGTCAATAGCGACCAGTGCCTTCATCAAGCGATCCAATCCTTTTTCCGCGGCTTGCAAGGCTTCATTCGAAAAATCGAGCGTGCTCGCATAATGTCCTTGCAGCATGAAAAATCGCACCGTCATGGGCGAATAGCCGCGCTCGAGCAGCGCGTGGTTGCCCGTGATGAGTTCATCAGGTGTGAAACCGTTGCCTTCTGATTTGGCCATTTTTCGGCCGTTGACGGTCAGCATGTTGCCGTGCATCCAATACCGGACAGAATGGGCCTCGCCTGTGGCTCCCGTGTTTTGAGCGAGTTCACACTCGTGGTGAGGGAATTTGAGATCCATTCCACCGCCGTGGATGTCAAATTGGTTGCCCAAGTACTTCGTGCTCATCACTGAACACTCCAAGTGCCATCCGGGGAAGCCATCACTCCAAGGTGACGGCCACTTCATCAAGTGCGAGGCGTCTGCTTTTTTCCAAAGTGCGAAGTCGAGGGGGTCTTGTTTTTCATCCTGCCCATCCAGCGCGCGGGTGTTGTTCAACAAGTCATCGATCTTCCGGCCGGAGAGGGTTCCGTATGGGTGCGATTCGTTGTATTTACGCACATTGAAGTAGACGCTACCGTTGGATTCATACGCATAACCGCGTTCGAGGATGGCTTTGATGGTCTCGATTTGTTCGACGATGTGACCTGTGGCACTAGGCTCGATGGAAGGGGATTGCATATTGAACACCCGCATGACATCGTGAAAATCGTTCGTGTACTTCTGTACGATTTCCATCGGTTCCAAGTTTTCAAGTCGTGCTTTTTTGCCAATCTTATCTTCTCCATCGTCTGAATCACCCGTCAAATGTCCCACGTCGGTGATGTTCCTGACGTATCGAACCTGATAACCGATGAAGGTCAGGTACCGGTATACCACATCAAAAGTCAAAAAAGTGCGCACATTGCCCAAATGCACATTGCTGTACACTGTAGGACCGCAGACGTACATGCCCACATAGGGCGCATTGAGCGGTTCAAATAATTCCTTCTTTCGCGAGAAGCTATTTTGAATGTACAACGGGGGAATATTCGCCATGTCCAATACTTCGATTTGCACCGCTCTCCAGAGCGTCTTATCCAAATGCAAAGAAACGACATCCCACGCGAAAGGCGCGGGTCAACCGTTGACTTCCTCTACTTCTTTGCCCATCACATCCAACATGATTTCCGTCATGGTGGGCAGAAGCACCTCAGGTTTCCATCCCCAGTCTGCTCGCGCAGCGTCATCAGAAATGCTCGCAGGCCAGCTAGCAGCAATTGCTTGACGGTGATCCGGCGCATAGGTTATTTTGAAATCGGGGAGTATTGCTCGAATACTCTCGGCTACTTCTTGCGGTGTGAAACTCATCGCAGCAAGGTTGTAGGATGTTCGCACCCTGATTTGATCTTTCGGAGCTGCCATCAATTCCAATGTCCCTCTCACCGCATCGTCCATGAACATCATGGGCAAGGCAGCGTCGGGTTCCAAAAAGCAGGTGTACGTTTCTTTCCGCACGGCTGCGTGGTAGATCTCCACAGCGTAATCCGTCGTTCCACCGCCAGGAGCAGATCGATGTCCAATCAATCCCGGATAACGAATGCTGCGCACATCCACACCAAACTTCTCATGGTAATACCGACACCAATATTCCCCAGCTTGTTTGCTGATGCCATACACCGTTGTCGGGTCGAGTACGGCGGATTGGGGAACCAGTTGCCGCGGTGTTTGAGGCCCAAAGACCGCAATGGAACTGGGCCAAAAAACACGTTCAACCCACCCTTGTTTGGCCGCCTCCAACACATTCAGCAAGCTCTGCATGTTCAGATCCCAGGCCGCGATTGGTCGCTTTTCGCCTGTGGCACTTAGCATCGCAGCCAGGTGGTAAACGGAATGATATTTCCCCTCTTCAATGACCTTCGAAACAGAACCTTCATCCGTCGCGTCGAGGTGTAAGAAGCGACTTCGCATGACGTCCTCGTCCTGAGGCACACGAATGTCCGATATGTGCACATCATCAGCGCCGTATTCACGTTGCAAAGCAAGGGTCAATTCAATGCCCAATTGCCCAGCGGCTCCGATGACCAATGCATGCGCCATGAGCGAACGAAGTTAAGGTATGAGTATGCAATTTGATTCCGTGTTCGTTCCTTTCCACGCTTATTTTTGCGTCAATGTTGACAAATTCCAGACCAGGGGAAAGTGCTGAAGCGTTCGACTACGAATTGCCCGATTCGGCAATCGCTTTGCACCCGGTATCCCCAAGATCTGCAGCGCGCATGCTGGTGTGGAAACAAGGAGAAACGGATTGGTCTCAACATTTTCATGATCTCCCGAACGCAATACCTGCTGGGGCTCAAATCTGGGTCAATAACACCCGAGTCATCCGGGCGCGATTACTGCTTCAGAAGCCAACTGGTGGAAGGCTGGAGGTGTTTTTGCTCGAGCCGATGAACGCTTCAATGGAGCAAGCGCTTGCGGCTACGGAAGCAGTTGAATGGAAATGCATGGTCAAGGGCAGCAAGCGATGGTCTGCAGGAGAAGCGGCTTTGGAGGTGGAGGATGCACAAGGAAAATGGACCATTTCTGCCCAGCGCACTGGTGCAGACGAGGGCGTTCGATTCATCAAATTGGAATGGGGTTTTATCGCCTCGGATACCGGGCTACATCGGGAGGCGAGTTTCTCCGAATTGCTCGAAGCCTTGGGTAAGATGCCCCTCCCTCCGTATATGCGACGACCTGAAGAAAGAAGCGATGCGGCGGACTACCAGACGGTCTACGCTGAAGTTCCTGGTTCTGTTGCAGCGCCCACAGCGGGACTTCATTACGATGCTCAGTTGATGTCTGAGTTGAGCGCTAAAGCTTCCATCCATCAGGTTACGTTACATGTGGGTGCTGGCACCTTCAAACCGTTGGGAAGTGGAAGCGTTGCGGAGCACGCGATGCACGCGGAGCGCTGCTCAGTTACAAATGCGTCTGTTCATGCTCTGGCGACTGAAACATGCCATCGCGTTGCAACCGGCACCACAAGTTTGCGCACGTTGGAGAGCTTGTATTGGTTGGCGATCAAATGGAAGCAATCGGGTGAAAAGCCGTCGCGATTATCTCAGTGGGAGTGGTGTGAATCCTTGGCTGAGGCAGATCATGAGCTGAGCTGGACCATGGAGACGGCGATGCAATGGTGCCTCGCTGCTTTGGACGGGGACGATTGGGAGTTTGAAACCTCCATCATGATTGCACCGCCATACCGCATTCGTTCGGTGGACGCATTGATTACAAATTTTCACTTGCCCAATAGCACCCTCCTGTGCCTCGTGGCAGCGGCTGTGGGACCTCATTGGCGGGAATTGTATGCAGGGGCACTGGAACGGGATTTCCGTTTTCTCAGTTTCGGTGACGGCAGCTATTTGTGTTGGTAAGCAAAAAAAAAGCCCGCCGGGATGGGCGGGCTTTTTGATTCGTTTTCAGCGCTTAGTTTCGGTTGTCCTCCACGTTTGCGGCATCCAACATCGCATTCGACATGCGGATGGTCGCGGCGCCGCGCGCCCTTGAGATCAAGGTCGTCTGCTCCGAGAGGTAATCGTTCTTGGTCGCTGCTTCAGTCGACGAGGTCGGCGCGATCACCCATACACCGTTGTTTCCGATGATGGGGTTCGAAACGTTTCCTACGGGGATTGCAAAGGCCATGCCCACCACTTCGGGTTCAGCTTGAGAGCCAGCACCACTAATGGTTGGAAATTTCAAACTCACGTTTGAAGCTGTTGACACTTTCGCACCTACGGCCTCGGCGATTTCATCCAAAGAACCGGTAGTCATTTGGGCCGCGTACAAATCAGCTTTTGCTTCCTTAATGGCTCCCAATCGCATCTGCTCCTCGACGTATTCGAATTTGGGCTCACCTTTTTCTGTGATTCGGTCGAGATAGCCAACTACGTAATTTTTGTCGATCAGAATGGGGTTGGAAATTTCACCTTCTTCCGCTGCGTATGCCCAGCCAACTAATTCGGCAGCGTTACGCAATCCAGAAACGGATGTGGCCCCACGGACGACATCTGTTGCGATGTTGGTCGTGTATCCTGCATCGCCTGCTGCCTGCATGAACTCTTCGCGTGAAGTTGCTTGGATGGCGAATTCACTAGCAGCGCTGTAGGATTCGCGCGCTGTATTCGTCGAGGGCTCGATAGCTCGTTCAATCACCGCTACTTTGACACGCTCGATTGGCTTGGTGTGTTCCATTACCTCAATCAAGTGAACTCCAAAGTTCGTTTCAACAGCGCCGATGCTACCTGGCTTATTCTCAAAACAGAAATTTTCAAATGGCTTCACCATTCGGCCACGGGTAAAGAAATCATAAAAGCCACCATTGGACTTTGAACCGGGATCTTCACTGAAACGCTCCGCTAAGTCGTCAAAGGAACCGCCACGGCGCAATGCGCGCTTCAAGCTATCCGCACGACTCATCAACGCATCCATTTCTTCTCGGTCTTGTGGATTGTTCGCCTTCAATAGAATGTGACGGCAAGAAACGCTATCGGGCTCTGAGAAGAATTCCATGATGCGAGCCAATTTGTATGACTGCTTGCGCACATACGGACCTACGAAATCGCCTGGTTCCGAATCAAAGAATGTGGCTTCGTTGACATCCACTTCGACGTCACTTTCGCGCAGAACAGTGGCTGTAAAGGGAGCTTCATTCACCTGAGCTACAAAGGCACTGTCGCTGTCTTCCGTGTTTTCCCAAAGCGTTCGCACGCCGCTCAATTCATCTGCAAGGGCTTGCGCATCAGCTGGAGAAGCTTGCAATGGAATGCGAGCAAACGTGATGTTCCGACCGGCCTTTTGGGCGTACTCTGAATCACCTTTGTGGGCCTTGAAATAGGCGCGAACGTCTGAATCGGACACATTCACTTCACTGTCGTCGATGGCATTGAATGCCTTCATGACATAATTGAAGCTCACTTTTTTGTTCGCCCCGACGTAGTCGTATTTGCCCTCCAAGCTATTGGAGTAAATGCCGGAAGTGACCAAGTTGTCATACTTCTCCCGGACGCGCTTGGCTACAATCAATCGCTTGTAAGCCAAGAAATCGGAAACGCCGCGGTCCGTCGCCAGCATGGCGTCGAAATTTTGCTGCCAAAATCCCTTGGTCTCAACATTTGAGTAAAACGCTCGGTTCATGTATGGAGAAAAGGCTGTACCAAACAACATTTCTTCATACTCCTCGTCGCTCACCGTCAATCCCAAGGCGTCGAAATCATCCGCTAAAACGATGTTGGAAGTCAGATCACTCCAGACTTCTTCTGCGAGTTGGTCGCCGCTGAAACCCAATCGACGGCGCTCTTGCACCTCCATTTGGTATTGGGCGCCAGATATGGCAACGCCATTGACCTCGCCAACGTCACGGCTTCCGCCTTGACCAAAGAGTGCCATGACCGCGTCATAAGGAACTAAGAATCCCAACATTCCAATCCCAATCATCACGATCAGGAGGCCTTGTCGGTTTCGAATTTGTTGAATCATTGACATGGTAGTCGTGTCTTATTTTAAAGGTTTGCGAAGATAAGGGAAATCCCGAATCCACGTGCGCTTTGCCTGAAGGAGTCTTCCTTACGGGAAAAACTGAGGTGAGGTTTCAGAAATTTTCGTCTTCGAGAACGTGCAAAATGACCGTCTGAATTTTACTGCTGCTGACCTCTTCAACTTCCAATTGGTATCCTTCCAAAGGCAATGAAAATCCAGATTCTGGAATTTCCTCTGCATGATGTAACAGCAGCCCGCCAAGGGTTTCGTATGCATCGTTCAAGGGCAATTGTAGTCCATAGCGTTCGTTTAGGTCTTCTACGTCTAGACGCGCGGAGAAACGCCAACTTCCATCATCCAATGCGACCTCGATGAGGTCTTCGTTGTCGTGTTCATCTTCGATGTCGCCAATGAGCTGTTCCATGATGTCTTCCATGGTCAAAATCCCAGACGTTCCGCCAAATTCGTCCACGACAATGGCCAGATGCCGCTTGCGTTGAATGAATCGTTTCAAAACGTCGTCTGCTGGCATGGGCTCAGGCACGACAAAAGTGGGGTGTAAAATGGTCTTGATGGACTCGGGATTCTTGAAGAGGTCTTTCGAATGGACGTAACCAATCGTCTGATCGATATCCTCGCGGTACACCACAATTTTACTCAGTCCGGTCGAGACGAATAAATCCTTGACCTCTTGCAGCGGGGTTCCCAAATCTACAGCGACCACCTCATTGCGCGGAATGAGACAGTCTCGAGCGAGCACTTTGTTGAAGACCAAAGCGTTTTGCATGATTTGAAGCTCATGTTCCAGTTCTTGCTCCGGTTCCATGCGCCCGCTCATCTCGCGGATGAAGTGATCCAAATCGGTCGCCCCCAGTTCTTCATCATTTTCATCTTTCCTGACGGATCGCCCAACAAGCCGGATGGAGAATTGGCTCAATCCCACAACGAACAGGCCAGGAAGTAAAAGGATGTAGTGGACAATGACCAATGGGAAAGCGAAAAACTTCAACCAAAAGTTGGAGTTGGTATGAAAGACCGCCTTTGGGATGAACTCAGCCAATACCAGAATGACTGCTGTGGTAGCCACTGTTTGCGTCGCCAAGACCAACAGCGGTTGCGTCGCTTCCGTCCAATCCCGCACCTGAAAGATGCCTTCGCTGATCAACGCTCCTGATTCAAGGCCGCAAAACACCAAGGCCAGGTTGTTTCCAACCAGCATGGTTGCGATGAAAAGCTTGGTCCGAGAAGCGAGGTGCAGCAGGATTTTACCGCGCAAATTGCTTTTGGCATCCAACTCCAGTTGCAGGCGGTTGGCCGACACGAAAGCAATCTCCATTCCAGAGAAGAAAGCAGAGGCCAGCAGGGAGATGCTGATAATTAACAGAGAACTCGTGGGGTCAGGATCCATGGTTTAGGGCTCCTTCAAATTTAGGCATTTTGGTTGCCATTTCCGCGTTCGAAGCGTTTGCGAAAGAATCGGCGAAAGCCATACCATGAGGCGGCAAGGGCTGGAAGCACCAGCGTTTGTTTTTGTTGATCCCAACCGTCACGCCAGATGAAATAGGCTGTGGCCACGCAACAGGCGAGGATGATCAATAGCCAGAAGCGCTCGGCCATCTTGTTGACGCGTACAATTTGATCAGGATTCATGCTGTAAACCTATAAATTTTCCGTGCCTTCTAAAACGATCTCTCCACGCGGCTTGAGAATCCGGTAGGTTTCGAACCGCGCATCTGACTCCAGCCCTTCTCCGTAAAGGACACCGTCCGCTGTGCGTATCGTAACGGGTCGGTTCGTCCAGACCCGATTTGAATCCTCAGACCAAACGAGGTATTCCGTTTCCAAGACATCCCCTGCGAGGTTTTCCAAAACCACCCCATGCTTGGCAATCAACCGCAGATTTTTTTCATCCAGTGAAGCCCAGTCAGCCGTTAACTGCGCGGTGTGATTCGCTTCATTTCCTTCAATGAATAGCTTGAATCCGTTACGAACTTCAACGTAGTCTTCGGGTGAAGTGGCGTTGCCTTTTTCTTGCCTGCTCAATTCGCCAGCGTGCAATTCATGCAATATTTCTCCGCGCTCAGAGTACCGGAAAGTGCCGTTGATGACGACCTGTGCGGGGATGGACTCGTCGGCTTGCACACTGGAAATATCTGCATCCGCATTGGCGCAGGAGGCTAAAAAGAAAATCACCCCAACAACAGCCCAATTTGACTTGCCGTCGAGGTGATTCCCGTGAATTTTCATCGAATTCTTTCTCACTCGCAGCGTTAACGCACCCGAACGGTGGTGGACTCACCGGCGCACGGACATCCCGAGATGGACGGGATGGTGATGGCATCTCCGGTGCTTTTCCCCACAGCGAAAATTTCATCCACACTGGGGAATTGCTTCGAATTGGCGTTGAGCTTTTTCTGCGCTGTCGCCTTCAGTTCTTCATCTCCTCGGCTGATGGCCATGTTGTAGTAATCGCATGCCCGCAGGTAAGCCAGACGCGTTCCGAGTGATCCATCGTCGCAACTTTTCGCTCCGCCGGCAATGGCATCACCGATGAGCATGTAAGCCTCTGCACTTTCGCTATTGTTCGCGAGCACTTTCTGGGCGTAAGATCTAGCTGTGCTTGACTTGCCGAGGAAAGACGCGATTTTTCCGGCTTTCAGCAGGTACGATTCCCTTTCGGCGCATTCACCGCAAAGCTCAACGGCTTCTTCCATATAGGCCAAGGCTTCTGTGAAATTCTCAATTTTTGCTTGCTCGTTGCCAATGGCATACGCGGATGGGTGACCGGGCGCTGCCTTATGAACTTCCACAGCAACGGGGAGGTACAAATCGTTATCCGTACAATCTTTTTGATTGAGCAAGCGAAGTACTTTTTGCTTCAATTCGAAATTGGCCGAATCTGCCGCCACTTTTTCTGCCAAAACCGGCACCATGTCTTCACATTGGGCAATGGCGATGAAAACTTCATCCAAATTTCCTTTCGCTTTTCCGAAGTCCTCAATGGCGTCTGCGTCTCCTTCAGCATTGGCCGCTGCGATACCGGCTTCGACGTAATCTGAGAGCACGAGGTACTCTGTCAACATCTCTCCCAGCTTAGCTTTGGCTTGTGCGTCGTCTTCCATAGCCTTCATGGCATAAAAGGACGTCACATAGTAGGTGCTCAAGGTTGCTGGTGAAGATGCGGCACCCAGACAATCGATGCTCTCTTTGAACATGGCATTGGCCTCGGCTGCGCCTTCTTTTTTAAAGAGGCGGTAGTAGTCCGTGGCCTTGTACGCCAAAATGATGCAGGCATTGTTAGGCTTCTTGCTTGTGGCAGGAAAGATTTCCATTCGCTGATCGTAGAGAAGGAAAATGCTGTCCTGAATTGATTGAATGCGGGCAGGGTCTTCCGTTTTTTTCAATTGGTCCTTGAGAAAGCGAACTCCATCAGAATACATGCCTTCGCGCGCGGCTGGTGGACATACGTCGCACGCCTTTTTCCACTGAATGAACGCTTCGTCGTAGTTCTTCTGCTTCTTGTAGCTGACGTAAACGCTGATGGCCTCTTTGCACAGAATTTGCTGTTCTTCGGTATCGCCATATCGGTCTTGACCGATCGAAAAGAGGGGAGTGGCAAGCAAACATGCCAACAGGATATGGGTGGTCAATTTCATGGTAGTTGGTTTGTTGTCAGTCATATAATCGTGGAATCAGCCAATTGTTCTTGAAGAAGGGCATTAAAGACACGCCGACATGAACGCGCATGAAGCTTTCTTCCAATGCTCCGTCTTCTGTAATCCGTTCTCCAAGTTCCGTGCCGAAATGAAGGCGACTCAAAGAACGGCTTCCCACCATGGGCAGAGTAAAACCGCCGGTGAACGATTGCGTCAATACTTGAGACCCATTGATTTCATATGGCTGATATTGCTGCACAAGGCCGAATCGATAAGTTGCTTTGCCCCAAGTGGGGTTGCGGGTTTCGGGATTGCCCAAATTGAATTGCACCCCCATTCTGAACGATTCCGAACGGGTCCAATTCACATCATTGGATTGCATTTCTGGGGCAAAACCGGATGCAACTTCGTCCCAGCGGGATGTTTTGTACTCTACACCAGCCGAAAGGCGCATGCCGTCCGCTCGATCGAAATGCAAGCTGCTTCCAACACTCAGAGAACGCGGCATGCGCGCCCGAAAATCTTGTCGTGCGCTGTAAAACGCCGTGTCAAGGTTTACCGCAATGCCCCCTAGTGTTTGCGTGGTCTCGTCTAGTTTGCTGAGGCTGCTGTGGAGGTTGGTCTCTGGAGTGAAGGTCCCGCCCATTCTCAGAGAAAGACTGCGTTCGAAATCCTTGAGCTCATTGTAGCGCACGAATAGCAATTGATCGTAGATGATACCCGCGGTGGCGGTGATGCTTCGATGCTGCCCCGTGAATTTGCTGCGGTGATCGAGGAACGTCGGATCTAAGATGTCCACGGTGGACGTTCGGCTCACTTCCCCAAAAAGGTATTGAGTCTGAACCCCCAAATGCAGCGCACTGCTTTGAATTCGAATGCTATCATTCGGTCCTGTTTGGACCCATCGTGACCCTTTGAAAGCACGAGCCCAGCCAATGTTCAGGTTGTTCAGCCCTCCTTGACCTTCATACCGCTCTTGCACCGTTCCGATTCCCTCGTAATCACCGGTGCGCGAAATGGCATAGCCTGAATTGCTGTAGGGTGATAGTCCGAGAATTAGTGCATTTTTACCGGATTGCTTTTTCACAACGATGCCCATAGGACCTGGCGACCCGAAGGTGGCAGTCGCTGCATCGGCATCACCCTGCCTCATGGACATGCGGTTGCCCGTGCCCGAGCCTTGTAAGGTCGTTTGGCCTTGATAAGTCGCAGAAGCCGGGTTGTTGGGTTGAAATTGGTAACTGCTGATCATGGTGGTTTCCATGCCACCTAGACCAGCATATACTGGAGTGTTGATTTGCTCAATCAGTCCAAATCCGAAACGAGAGTACGGGGAAAATTCAGATTGTTGTGCCTGCAGGTTCCCAAAAAAGAGGAGCATCATGCCGCTCAGCACACCAATAGCCAGAAGAGCAGATTGAAAAGCTGCTTGTTTTTTAGGAGGCTGATTCATGAGAAATGATGCGATTGAGCAGGTAATGGTATCCAGTCCATGTGAGGTTTGGGTCGGCAAAAATCGTTAACTCGCTTCGGAGTTCCAAGAATTTCGCGTCTCCTCCCGTCAATGCAACGCGGATACCAGGGAATTCTGCGTTGAAAGCAGCGATTCGAGCGGCCAATTCTGCGTGCACTCCCCCAATGGCGCCCGCCAAAAGGGAAGATTCGGTGTCGCTACCTAAATGCAGGGCAACTCCAGCCGATGACCGCTCGCGCCAGTCTTCGGGATAAGGCAAACTGGCAGTTCCAGCATACATGGCGCGTAACCGGAGGTCAATACCCGGCGAAATGGATCCCCCTTGGAATTGGCCATCTTGGATGAAATCCACCGTGATACATGTGCCAGCGTCGATAACCAGCCAATTTGATTTCGCATCCAATGCAACGACCGCAGCGGCATTGGCGAGGCGATCCAACCCCAGCGTCGCTGGGCTGTCGTAAGCTGTCGTCCACGGGACATCCTCCGCGTTTTCAAGCTGAATGATTCGGGGACCGCTGGAGATTTGTTGGGCGTTTTCAATCCATTTCGACCACTGCTCGCTGATCTGCCCCGTCGCTGCAACCAACATCAAGGCGCTGGAATCCAATCGAGGGTTTTGATTGACCTCATTCAGTGCCTCCTCATCCGTCCAAATGGATGC
>Ga0181568_10000274_pt1 | contig 45189 bp, 39 predicted proteins | sample 101ome_20_FD_133758 | JGI IMG/M metagenome (GOLD analysis project Ga0181568, IMG submission 133758) | Coastal salt marsh microbial communities from the Groves Creek Marsh, Skidaway Island, Georgia - 101404AT metaG (megahit assembly) | ecosystem: Environmental > Aquatic > Marine > Intertidal...
CCTCGTGCTGCTGGCATTTCTGGCGCTGACTTACGGCTTTGTGCGCTCCGATTTTTCGCTCGCCGTGGTGTTCGCCAATAGTCATGTCGCCAAGCCGCTTATCTATAAAATTGCCGGTGTGTGGGGCAATCATGAAGGCTCCATGCTGTTATGGGTGCTGATTGTAGCCGCTTATGGCGCGGCTTATGCCGCATTTTCAAAAACCCAAGACGGATTTTCAGCGCGCGTATTAATGGTGCAGGGTTGGCTGGGCGTGGCGTTTTTGGCGTTTCTCCTCTTCACCTCAAACCCGTTTGCGCGGCTATTGCCGGCGCCGTTTAGCGGGCAGGGGCTGACCCCGATTTTGCAAGACCCCGCTTTGGCTGCACATCCGCCCTTGCTCTATGCCGGATATGTCGGCTTTTCCATGGCTTATGCTTTTGCGTTGGCGGCATTGACCGGCAAAGAAGACGGGCAAGATTGGGCGCGCCGCATGCGCCCTTGGATTTTGGCCGCTTGGGTGTTTTTAACCTTGGGCATCGCGCTGGGTTCTTATTGGGCCTATTACGAACTGGGTTGGGGCGGGTTTTGGTTTTGGGATCCGGTGGAAAACGCTTCGCTCATGCCGTGGTTGGCGGGCACGGCCTTGCTGCATTCTGCTTTGGTGGCTGAAAAACGCGACACGTTAAAACGCTGGACCTTGCTCTTGGCCATCATCACCTTTGCGCTGTCGCTGTCGGGCACATTTCTCGTGCGCTCCGGCGTGCTGACCTCAGTGCATGCTTTCGCCAATGATCCGGAGCGCGGACTTTTTATCCTTGCCATTCTCGGTCTTTTCACTTTGGCCGGTTTTTTGCTTTATGGCTTGCGCTTGCCGCATCTGGCCGCCGACCGCCCGTTTCAGCCGGTCAGTCGCGAGGGGCTACTCTTGGTCAATAATATATTTTTGGCGACGGCAACAGTGACGGTGTTTATCGGCACGATTTACCCGCTCATTCTCGACGCGCTCGGTATGGGCAAGATTTCTGTCGGTGCGCCTTATTTTAATGCGGTTTTCGCGCCGCTGACCGTTCCTTTCGCCTTATTGCTGCCGCTCGGCCCATTGGCGAATTGGCGCGAGGGCAGCATGCGCCCGCTGCAAAATAAGCTGGCGCTTGCCGCCGGTGCGGCGGCTCTGGTGACATGCGGCATTATGCTGACACGCGGCGCGGCCTCGCTGATGGTGGTGGCGCTGTTTGCTGCCGCCCTTTGGCTGTTTTTTGGCGCGGCGATTGATATGGCGCAGCGTCTCGCCCCTTATCGTGCACGACTGCATAAATTCTGGTCGCTGCCGGCAAGCGCTTTCACTGCGCCTTTGGCGCATGGCGGTTTGGCCGTGATGCTGCTCGGCATTTTGGCGGCCACACAATGGCGCGAAGAAGCGGTGGTTGCGGCAAGCCCGGGTCAGCAGATTGAGATTGCCGGTGTCGCGCTGCGCTATGACGGCTTGCGCGAAGTGGACGGGCCCAATTACACGGCCGAGCAAGCGCGACTGACTTATATGAGCGGCCCGCATCAGGGCGCGCATCTTTATCCTGAACGGCGTTTTTATGAGGCCGAAAGATCGCAAACGACGGAAGCAGCCATCACCACTGATTTGATCGGTCATCTTTATGCCGTGGTCGGCGAAGCGAGCGGCGATAAGCGCGTGTTGCGCATTTGGTATCACCCCTATGTCGCCTTAATTTGGCTCGGCGCGGTGCTGATGGCATTGGGTGGCAGTTTTGCTTTGGCGACACGGCTGCGGCGACAAATGTGATGGCGCGTCTGCTCATATTATTCGTCCTCATGCTGACCCCGGCGCAGGCGCTTGACCCCGGCGAAGCATTGGCCGATGCGGCGCTTGAAACGCGCGCCCGTGCCCTCAGTCAAGAATTGCGGTGCATGGTCTGTCAAAATCAATCGATTGACGATAGCGATGCCCCCTTGGCGAAAGATTTACGACAATTTGTGCGCGCGCGCCTGCTAGCCGGCGATAGCGATGCCGCCATTCGCGCTGCCGTGGTCGAACGTTATGGCGAGTTCGCGCTGTTTCGCCCACCTGTCGCGCCGCATACTTTGGCGCTGTGGGCCATGCCGCTCCTAATCCTGCTTTTCGGCGTGGTAATGGCATGGCGTCTGGTCGGTAAATCAGCGCGTCAAAACACTTCAACCCCTCTGCAATAAAAGCTAGTCTCGGCGCATGGGACAGTCCTTGCGCCTTTTGCTGATAGAAGATGACGCCAAAGCGGCCGCTTTGCTGTGCGACCGCTTTCGCGCCGAGGGGATGGTGATTGAGCATGCCGCCAATGGGGCGGATGGCTTGGCATTGGCGCAAAAAGGCGGCTTTGATGTGCTGGTGGTTGACCGCATGTTGCCCGAATTAAGCGGCACGCAGCTTGTCGAAAACCTGCGCCAAGCGGGCGATACCACACCGGTTTTGTTTCTCTCGGCGCTGGGCGAGGTTGATGACAGGGTCGCCGGATTTGAAGCCGGTGGCGATGATTATCTGACCAAGCCCTATGCTTTTGCCGAATTACAGGCGCGGGTGACGGCGCTGGCGCGGCGCGGCGAGGCGGCGCAAACGCAGTTGCAACTGGCCGATTTGCAGCTCGATTTGCTGGCCCGCGAAGCGCGGCGCGGCGACACGCTGCTGGATTTGAACAATCGCGAATTTGACTTGCTGGCTTATCTGGCCAGCCATCAAGGGCAAGTGGTGACACGCCACATGCTGCTGCAAAATGTATGGAATTACGGCCTCGACACACAAACCAATGTTGTCGATGTGCATATTTCGCGGCTGCGCGCCAAGCTTGATAAAGATTTCACCCCGCCGCTTTTGCACACCAAACGCGGGCAAGGCTTTGTTTTGCAGGTTGAGGCATGACAAATTTATTGCGCCTCGCCGGCTTTCGCGCCGCGCTCGCCTATACCAGCATTTTGCTGATCGCCATGGCGCTGGTCATGGGGCTGTTATACGAGCGTCTGGCCGACACCATGCGCGGGGCGCAAGACAATCTGATTTGGCGCGAAGCGGCGGCACTCAGCTTTATTCATCAGCGCGATGGGATGCGTGCTTTGGCGCAGGCCGTCAGCGCCGTGCAAGCGGGGCAGGGCAGCTATGTGCGCCTGTCAGACGGGCTTGGCAATTTTCTTGCCGGTAATTTGCAATCCTTTCCGACACCCGAGCGCACCGATGCTGAAGGCTGGGTGCATTTTTCTGAAAACGGTTTACCGGTGCGGGCGCGGCTTTTGCAAGTGGATGAAAATCTGGTGCTTTTGGTCGGCCATGAAATTACCGATGGCCAAAATCTACTGGCCGGTTTTCGCACCGCCTTTGCTATGGCGTTGCTGGCTATTTTGCTTGTCGGTCTGGGCGGTGGGGCATTTCTGGCGCGGCGAGGGCTGCAGCGCGTGGAAGCGATTGGCGAGGGTCTAAGGCCGGTCATGCAAGGCGATTTGTCGGCCCGTTTACCGGTTGCCAAAGGCGGCGTGGAATGGCAAGTCCTCGAGAGCCGCATCAATGCGACTTTGGCGCAGCTTGAAAAGCTGATGCAGGCGACACGCCAGGTCAGCGATAATTTGGCGCATGATTTGCGCGCCCCACTGACCCGCTTGCGCGTGCGCTTGGAGACCGTGCTGGCCAAAACCGAAAATGATGAGATTGCCGAGGCCATTGACGATGTCGATGGCTTACTGAAAAGCTTTAACGCGCTGCTCACTCTGTCGCGGCTCGATAGCGGCATTGCAACGCTTGAGGCATGGCCGGTCAATATCAATGAATTGCTCGACGAGTTGCACGATTTATTCGCCCCGCTTTTTGAGCAACACAATATGCGACTGGAATTGTCCTGCGCCGATAATATGAATTTATCCGGCGATGCTGATTTATTAGGGCAAGCCTTGGTCAATCTCTTGGAAAATGTTTTGGCGCATGGCGTCGAAGTCGGCAGCTCGGTTGAATTGGCGGCACGGCAAGAGGGCGACAAAGTGATTTTGTCACTGGCTGATGGCGGTAAGGGTATTGCGCCGCAGCGCCGCAATGATGCGCTTGAACGGTTTGTGCAATTGGACGCCAGCCGCGCAAAAGGCGGCAGCGGCTTGGGGCTGTCTTTGGTCGCCGCCATTTGTACACATCATGGTGGCGAATTGCATCTGGCCAATAATGAGCCGGGCTTGCGGGTGGAAATGCATTTGCCGGTCAAGGCGTGAGCGCACCATTATGACCGCCTTGTTTGATAAATTGCCGACACATCGCCCGCGCAATGCCGCGCAGGCGGCGCTGCTTCTGGAAGATATGCAAGCCCTTGCGGCGATTGCCCCGCTGGTCGAAGCGCATCAAGAATTTTTTGCTTGGCTGGCCGAGGGCAGTCCGTTCCTCGCCCGTCTTATCAGGCGTTACCTTGAGACATTGGTCGCATTGTCGGACAATTCGCCGGAGGATTATCTGGCTGATTTATTTGACGGCTTGCAGGCCGATATGGCGGCGATGAAACAACGCGACGCGGCTATTGCGGCGCTGCGCCATGCCCGTAATCGTGCCGCTTTGGTGATTGCCTTGGCCGATTTGGCCGATCTTTGGGATGTCGAAACAGTCACTCACTATTTGACCCGTTTGGCCGACCTCGCCGTGCGCTGCGGCTTGGATTATTTACTGCGCGAAGCGACTGCTGACGGACGTTTGAAAGAGTTTTCACGCGACGGTCTGGTGGTCTTGGCGCTTGGCAAGCATGGCGGAGAGGAACTCAATTATTCCTCTGATATTGATATCGTTATTTACTATACGGCCCATGCGCTGCCTTTGGCCGACGGCCAAGATATGCGCAAGTTTCATATAAAATTAGTGCAGGATTTAACCGCGCTGTTGCAGAATGTGACGGCCGACGGTTTTGTCTTTCGCGTCGATTTGCGCTTGCGTCCCGACCCCGGTGCGACGCCGGTCACTGTCACGGTTGATGCGGCGCTCAGCTATTATGAGAGCATGGGACAAAACTGGGAGCGCGCCGTCTATATTAAAGCGCGCCCGATTGCCGGTGATTTGGCTGCCGGTGAGAAGTTTCTCGCCGATTTGCAGCCCTATATTTGGCGGCGCTATTTCGACTTTGCCGCCATTGAAGATGTCCATTCCATGAAGCGACAAATGCACGCCGTGCGCGGCCATGCTGAAATTGCGGCTGAGGGGCATAATTTGAAATTGGGGCGCGGCGGCATTCGCGAGATTGAGTTTTTCGTACAGACCCAACAACTCATCGCCGGTGGCCGCGACCCTGATTTGCGCGGTCATCGCACGGTCGACATGCTGCATATGTTGGCGCAAAAAAAATGGATAGATATGGCGACGGCCGAAAAATTGACCGCCTCTTATTATTATTTGCGGCGCATGGAGCATCGTTTGCAAATGCGCCTTGATGAGCAGACGCAAACCTTGCCGAAAGATGATGAGGGCTTTGCCGCTTTTGCGTGTTTTGCCGGATATGAGCGCGCGCAAGATTTTGCCGCCGCATTGACGGCGCATTTAAGCGGCGTGACGGACGAATATGCGCAGCTATTTGAACAGGCTGAAAGCCTGTCAGGTGATGCCGGCAATTTGGTGTTTACGGGCGGCGAAGATGATCCGGAGACTTTGGAAACCCTATCCAATATGGGGTTCAAGCGTCCGGCTGATATATCGTCGATTATTCGCGGCTGGCATGCCGGTCGCATGGCGGCGACACGCAGCGAGCGGGCGCGCGAAATCCTCACCCGTTTGCAGCCGGTTTTACTCACCAAATTGGCGCAAGCGCGCGCGCCCGATGACGGTTTTATGCGCTTTGACCAATTCCTCACCGCCTTGCCTGCCGGTGTGCAGATTTTTTCTCTGTTTCAGTCCAATCCGCATGTTCTCAATTTGCTGGTTGATATCATCAATACGGCCCCGCGCTTGGCATCGCTGCTCTCGGCCAATGCCAAACTGGTCGATGCGCTGGTGCCGGGGCATGTATCAGAAGAATTACCCGAACATTTTAGCGATTTTGAAAGCGCGATGGATATGTTGCGCCGCCATGTGCATGAGGCACAATTTCGCGTCGGCACGCGCACATTGGCTGACCCGGTAATGGCCACGCATCATGGTGAGGATTATAGCCGCCTTGCCGAAACCGCCATCAGCACAATGTATGATGCGGCGCTGGCCGATATTGAACGACAATATGGCCGAATGGATGACGGCGATATGCTGGTTTTGGGGCTCGGTAAATTGGGCAGCGGGGAGATGACCCTGCAATCCGACCTCGATCTGATTATGATTTGCGATTGTCCTGATTTTGCGATGCTTTCCAATGGCGCGAAACCGCTTGATGCCGATAGATGGTTTGCCCGCGCCGCACGCCGCATGATGAGTGGGCTGAGCGCCCCGACATCTGAGGGTGATTTGTTTGAAGTCGATACACGGCTGCGCCCATCAGGCAATGCCGGTCCGCTGGTCACCAAGTTCAGCAGCTTTGTCGATTATCAAGCCAATCAGGCGTGGAATTGGGAGCATATGGCGCTGACCCGTGGCCGTGTTTTGGCCGGTGGCGATGCGTTGCGCGAGAAAGTGGAAGCGGCGATAAAATCCGTTCTCACCGCGCCGCGCGATGCCGGAAAATTGGCCGATGATGCTCAAGATATGCGGGCGCGCCTGCGCAAACATCAGCCGCAAGCCGGGCCGTTTGATATTCGTCGTGGCGATGGTGGTTTGGTCGATGTCGAATTTATCGCGCAATGTTTGCAATTGGCACATGGCGCGACTCATGAAGGGCTGGCCGCGCCGATGAAATTACCGCAAATATTGACCGCTTTACATGACGCCGATTGTCTTGATGCTACGGCCTATGAAGGCTTGCAAGCGGCTGCTTCGTGCTTTTTGAGCTTGCGACAAATTGCCAGCCTGTGTCTTGAAGATAATGAAGAAAACCCCGCGCCTGCCATTGCCGCTTTGCTGTTGGAAGCCCTGAATGAACCTGATATGGGCCGCTTGCAACAGACTATTGCCACGCATCGCGCACATGTCGCCGCTTGTTTTGAGGCGACCATGTCGCATTTGCGGACGCTTTGAAAAGATTGACCCGCAAAAGCAAATTAAATAGCCTTTGAGCAGTTTTGGGAGAGTGACATGAATTTCGATTTTTCGGATGACCAGAAAATGCTGAAGGATCAGGCGCGCAAGTTCCTTGAGAACAAGTGCAGCTATGACGATGTGCGAAGCATTTTGGAAAGCGATGACAGCCATCATGATGGCGTGTGGAACGGCTTGTGCGAATTGGGTTTTGCCGGTGCTGCCATTCCCGAAGAATTTGGTGGCCTCGGTCTTGGGGCGCTGGAGCTTTGCGTGATTGCTGAAGAGCTTGGCCGCGCAGCTGCGCCGGTGCCGTTCTCATCTTCCATTTATATGTTTGCCGAAGCGCTGAAATTGACCGGCTCGGATGAACAAAAAGCCGCTTGGCTGCCACAAATCGCTACCGGCGAAATTATCGGCACTTTGGCTTCGGCGGAAGGCACACAAGCGCCATCGCCGCGCACGGTGAAGGCAAGTTTTTCCGGCGGCAAGCTGAGCGGGCGCAAATTGCCCGTGCCCGATGGCGAAACCGCCTCGGTTGCGGTGGTGCTAGCCAATACGGGCGGCAGCGGCGAACAAGCTTTGTCTCTGGTGCTGGTTGACCTTAATCAAGACGGCATTACCCGGTCGGCGGTTGAAACCATTGACCCGACGCGCGGCCATGCCGAGATTAATTTCGACGATGCCGATGCCAGCCTGTTGGGCACGGAGGGCGAAGGTTGGGACATGCTGAAGCGGGTTGAGGCCGGCGCAGCCGTGCTGATGGCTTTTGAACAAGTCGGTGGCACGGAAGCGGCGCTCAATATGGCGAAAGAATATTCGCTCGACCGCTATGCTTTCGGGCGTCAAATCGGTTCTTATCAGGCCATTAAACACCGCCTCGCCGATATGTATGTGAAGCTTGAATTGGCGCGCTCCAATGCCTATTACGGCGCGATGATTTTGTCTGAAGACAGCGCCGAGCTTGAATTGGCAGCGGCCTCGGCGCGCATTTCCGCGACCGAAGCCTATCGCTTTGCCGCGCAGGAATGCATCCAAGTGCATGGCGGAATCGGCTTCACATGGGAAGCCAATCCGCAGTTTCATTATCGGCGCTCAAAGCTTTTGGCTTTGGCTCTGGGCAGCGCCAGCCGATGGAAAGACAGGCTCGTATCAGAGCTTGAGAAAAGTAACGTGGCTTGATGCAGCACTTCTCGTGTCAGCTAGCATATGAAGAAATGATCATCAGGAAGGACAGTTAAAATGGATTTTAACGATACCCCCGAAGAAGCAAAATTTCGTGCTGAAGTGCGTGAATGGCTTTCTGCCAATGCCAAGCCGAAAGATCCGAGCAAAATAAAAGCCGGTGTCTCAAGCAAGCCGGAATCCGAGCGTTTGGCGCGCGCCAAAGAATGGCAGGCCAAAAAAGCTGAAGCCGGTTATGCGGCCATTACTTGGCCGACCGAATATGGCGGTCTTGGCGGCACGCCGATTCAATCGGTGATTTACAGCCAGGAAGAGTCGAATTTTGACGTACCCGGCGGTTTCTTTGAAATCGGCCTCGGCATGTGCATTCCGACCATGATGAAATGGGCAACCAAAGAGCAATGCGACCGCTATGTAAAACCGGCGCTTTATGGCGAAGAAATTTGGTGCCAGCTTTTCTCAGAACCGGCAGCCGGTTCCGATGTCGCGGGTCTGCGCACGAAATGCGAAAAAGACGGCGATGAATGGGTGATTAATGGCCAGAAGGTTTGGACGTCGGGCGCGCATTTTTGCGATTACGGCATTATCGTCACCCGCTCTGACCCGACCGTGCCGAAGCATAAAGGCCTGACCTTTTTCTTCCTCGATATGAAATCGCAGGGCATTGAAATTCGCCCGATTAAGCAGATTTCCGGCGGCAGCGGCTTTAATGAAGTGTTCTTCAATGATGTGCGCGTACCCGACAGCCAGCGTTTGGGCGATGTCGGCGAGGGCTGGAAAGTGTCGCTGACCACGCTGATGAATGAGCGTCTCGCCATCGGTCAAGGCAGCGGTGTTGACCATGCCGAATTGCTGAAATTGGCGCGCGACACGGAACTGGAAAACGGCCCGGCCATTAAAGATTCCAATGTGCGCGAAAAATTGGCTGATTGGTATGTCCAGTCGCAAGGCTTGAAATATACAAAATTCCGCACTTTGACCGCTTTGTCGAAAGGCCAAGTGCCGGGGCCGGAAAGCTCTATCGGTAAAATCGTCTCGGGTCCGAAAATGCAGGACTTGGCGAGCTTTGCGATGGATATTCAAGGTCAGGGCGGCGTCATGCAAGATGTTGAAGAAAGCCCGATGGCCGGTGCTTTCCAAAACCAATGGATTGGCGCAGCCGGTTACCGCATTGCCGGTGGCACGGATGAGATTTTGCGCAATATCGTATCGGAACAGGTGCTTGGCCTGCCGCAAGATATTCGCGTTGATAAAAACGTGCCGTTTAACGAATTGCCGGGAGCCGGCAGCAAAAAATAGCCGTTTAACGGCCTGATTTTGAAAGCCCGCAGGGGAAACCTTGCGGGCTTTTTCTTGCCCCAAGCCCCGAAAAAGGCGACAAAGGCGGCATGAGTTTGACTGCGCCCGATATTCGTTTTTCCGTCGCGCCGATGATGGATTGGACCGACCGCCATGACCGCTATTTCATGCGGTTGATGAGTAAGCGAGCGCGGCTTTATACCGAAATGGTGACGGCCGACGCGGTGCGTTTTGGCGACCGCGATAAGCTGTTGGCCTTTAATATAGAAGAACACCCGCTGGCCCTGCAGCTTGGCGGCAGCGACCCGCAAGCTTTGGCGGAAGCGGCAAAAATCGGTGAAGATTACGGCTATGACGAAATAAATCTCAATGTCGGTTGCCCGTCTGACCGCGTGCAATCGGGCCAATTCGGGGCCTGTTTGATGCAAGAGCCGGATTTGGTCGCCGATTGTGTGGCCGCCATGGCGGCGGCGGTGAAACTGCCGGTAACGGTCAAGTCGCGCATTGGTGTGGACGACCAAGAGCCGCACGAGGCGCTGTTCAAGCTGGTTGAAAAATGCAAAAGCGTCGGAATTTCTCATTTTATCGTGCATGCACGCAAAGCTTGGCTCGACGGGTTAAGCCCGAAAGAGAACCGTGATATTCCACCGCTCGATTACGGCCTCGTCTATCAGTTGAAGCAAGCGCATCCCGATTTGTTGATTTCCATCAATGGCGGCATTGAGACTTTGGGCGACTGCGAAACCCATCTCGCCAAAACCGATGGCGTGATGCTGGGGCGCGCGCCTTATAAGACCCCTTATCTTTTGGCGTCTGTCGATGCACAATTATTCGGCGATGCTGACACTGCGCCTAGCCGCGAAGAAGTGGTTAAGCAGCTTATTCCCTATGCCGAAAAATTGGTCGCCAATGGCACGCCATTGCATGCGCTGACGCGCCATGTGATGGGACTGTTTCAAGGCTTGCCGGGTGGGCGCTTATGGCGGCGGCATTTGAGCGAAAACGCACCGCGGCGCGGTGATGACCCGCAAATTTTGCGCGAGGCTTTGGTTTTGGTCGAAGAGCAGACAGCCAAAAAAGCGGCGATGATGGAAGGCCGGTAGCAATGGAAATGGAATTGATTATCCTCGCCGCCGTGTTGATGACCGCAGGATTTTTATCCGGCATTGTCGCCGGTCTTTTGGGCGTTGGTGGTGGCATGATTTTAGTGCCGGTGCTGTTTCAAACCTTCATCTTTTTCGATTTGGCGGCGCATTTGCAAATCCATATGGCGGTCGCCAGTTCCATGGCGATTATTTGCTTCACCGGCTCATTGTCGGCGTGCAGCCATTTCAAGCGCGGCGCGGTCGATATGGAAGTGGTTAAAAGCTGGGGCGCGTTTATCGCCATCGGGGCTTTGGCCGGCGCGGTGGCGGCGCGTTTTATTGCGCCGGGCGGATTGAAAATCATCTTTGCGACTTTGGCGCTGACCATGGCAGCGCGCATGCTGCTCAATGAAAATCCGGGCGAGGCGGGTGAAGCGCGCATCGGCGCGGCCATGCAAAAAGGCTTGTCTTCTCTTGTCGGTTTTTTCTCGGCCCTGATGGGCATTGGCGGCGGCACATTATCCGTGCCGCTATTGAATGCATCGGGTCGCGACGTGCTGCGCGCCGTCGGCACCTCATCCGTGTTTGGTGTGTTCATCGCCATACCTGCGACTTTGGGCTTTATGCTGGCCGGTCGCGCATTGCCTGATTTACCCGATTATGCGTTGGGCTATGTCAATTTATTGGCGGTGTTGGCGATTATTCCGACCAGCATGTTGGCCGCGCCTTTGGGCGCGAGACTGGCGCATCGTTTGAGCAAAAAGGCGCTCAACACTATTTTCGCCGGCTTTCTGATTGTCGCCGGCGGGCGCATGCTCATTGCGATTTTTGTCTAAATTTTTTGGTCATATTCGCCGACTTCTTCATAAGAAGAGAGCAGCGTGTCAATTTCAGCAAATATGGCGCGCATATTGTCTTCCGAGGTTGGGCTTTCCACCACCACAACCAATCCGGGCTTATTGGACGAGGCACGCACCAGACCCCAAGTACCGTCTTCAACCGTGATACGCACGCCATTAACGGTCACAAGGTCGCGAATATTTTGCCCGATAAGCGTGCCGCCATCGGCTGCCAGTTTTTCAAAATGCGCAATGGCGCGATCGACCACTTCGTATTTTTTCAAATCATCGCAATAGGGTGACATGGTGGGCGAGCCATAAGTAACCGGCAAAGAGCGTCGCAAATCGGCCATGCTTTTGTCTTCAGCGCGGTCGAGCATATCGCAGATCGCAATGGCGGTAACAATGCCGTCATCATAGCCACGACCAATCGGGGCATTGAAAAAATAATGGCCCGATTTTTCAAAACCGGCCAAGGCGCCAATCTCATGCGTGTGGCGCTTCATATAAGAATGGCCGGTCTTCCAATATTGTGTGGTCGCGCCCGCAGCTTGCAATTCGGGGTCGGTCATAAACAGGCCGGTTGATTTGACATCGGCGACAAATACGGCGCCGTCATATTGTTTGGCCAAATCGCGCCCGACCAATACGCCCATTTTATCGGCGAATATTTCTTCACCTTCATTATCGACAACGCCGCAGCGGTCGCCATCGCCGTCAAAGGCAAAACCGATATCGGCACCGGTTTCCAAAACCTTGTCGCGCATGGCGTGCAGCATTTCCATATCTTCCGGATTGGGGTTGTGATGCGGGAAGCTGTGGTCCAACTCGCAATGCAATTCGACCACCTCAACGCCGAGCGCGCGCAGCACGTCAGGGGCGAAAGCCCCCGCCGTGCCATTGCCGCAAGCGACAACCGCCTTCAATTTGCGTTTGAAATTATCGCGTCCCGTCAAATCATCCTTATAGGCTTGCGCCACACCTTCGACGCGCTCATAAGCGCCGCCTTCGCGGCTCACGCCCTTATTTTCCAGCACCATATCGCGCAAGGCGCTCATTTCATCAGGGCCGAACGTCAAAGGCCGCGCCGCGCCCATTTTCACGCCGGTCCAGCCATTTTCATTATGGCTCGCCGTCACCATGGCGACAGCCGGTGTATTAAGGTGAAACTGCCCGAAATAAGCGGTCGGCGACAAAGCGAGGCCAATATCCAGAACTTTCACACCGGCTGCCATCAACCCTGTCGTCAAAGCGATTTTGATGCTTTGTGAATAGGAGCGGAAATCATGGCCGACAACAATGCGCGGCTGCTCGCCGTCACCCAATAAATCAAACAGCACATTGCCGAGCCCGAAGCCGAGCGCCTGCATGCCCGAGAGGTTAATCTCATCGGGAAACAACCAACGCGCATCATATTCGCGAAAGCCGGTCGGCTTCACCAATGGCGTATTTTCAAAGGCTTCGGTATTGGGTTGTAAATCGCCTTGTGGATTTGACAGCATGGGAGAGCTCCAGTGGGAGGAATAACTGTTCTGCTGATAGCAGATTTACCGGTTCGGTAAAACCGCCTATAACCGCCCGATGAGTGCTGATGACAAAAACCGGCAGGAAATTATCCGCTTGGCGCTGAGCGACAGCCCGATGCCCGACATTCAAATTGACGGCATGCCGGAATTTACGCCCGGTTGGGTATGGTTGGCCGGTGCGGGGCCGGGCGACCCGGGCTTGCTGACATTGCACGCGGTCAATGCGCTCAAACAGGCCGATAAGGTGGTTTATGATGCGCTGGTCTCGGAAGATATTTTGTCTCTGGTGCGCCCCGATGCCGAGCTTTTTTATGCCGGTAAGCGTGGCGGCAAACCCAGTTGGAACCAGCAAGACATTACCGACAAGCTGATTGAATTGGCTCAAGACGGCCATCGCGTGCTGCGCTTGAAAGGCGGCGATCCGTTTGTGTTCGGACGCGGCGGCGAAGAGGCGCAAGCGCTGGTCGCAGCCGATATTCCGTTTCGCCTGATACCCGGCATTTCAGCCGGTGTCGGCGGGCTCGGCTATGCCGGTATTCCCGCCACACATCGTGACGTCAATCATGCCGTCACTTTTGTCACCGGCCATTTGGCCGGTAAAGGTCAAGCGGAATTACTGGATTGGGCATCAATTGCCAAAGCCTCGCCGGTGATTGTCATCTATATGGCGATGAGCCGCTTGGCGGTCATTGCCGAATTATTGATGCAGGCGGGGCGTAGCGCTGATGAGCCGGTGGCCATTGTTACCCATGCGACGACACCGCGTCAGCGCATCGCCACGGGCCGTTTGGCCGAAGCTGCAAAATTGGCCGAACAGCACAACCTTGAACCGCCGTCAATTATCGTTATTGGCGAAGTGGTGAATTTGGCGGAAACCTTAAATTGGTTTGGCGATAAGCCGATTTAGACCGCTTTAGGCCGATTTCAAACTGTCGAGCCGCGCCGGTAATTCGGCCAAAACGGCACGTTTTTCATCATCTGAAAAACCTGACCAGCCGCCGATTTCGGCCAATTTGCGGCCACAGCCAATGCAAAAACCGGCGCGCGCCGAAACGGCGCACACGCGGCGGCACGGTGATTTCGGGCTTTCTTCTTGCTTATTCATGCGCATGTCATAGCACGATATGACCGATGCGTCATTTTTTCCCCTTTGGGTGATTGATTCACCGCTTTTTTCGTCTAAATTCGGATAAATTTAATTGGAGGTCCTGATGGATATCGATTTTGCACCTGAAGATGAGGCGTTCCGCGCTGAAGTGCGCAGCTTTATTGAAGAAAATTATCCGAAACATTTGGTCGGTGCCGACCGTGGCGATTTGAGCAAGGAAGACTTTCTTGCTTGGCACAAAATTCTTGCCGAAAAAGGCTGGGTTGCCCCGAGCTGGCCGGAAGAATTTGGCGGCACTGGTTGGACGGTAACGCAGAAATATATTTGGAATGAAGAAAGCGCCGCTTTCGGCACCATTCCGCCTCTGCCGTTCGGCGTCGCCATGTTGGGGCCGGTGATTTACTCATTCGGCAATCAAGAGCAGAAAGACTGGGTACTGCCGGGCATTTTGTCGGGCGAAACTTGGTGGTGTCAGGGCTATTCAGAGCCCGGTGCCGGTTCTGACCTTGCCGGTTTGAAAACCAAAGCCGAATTGGACGGCGACGAATATGTCGTCAATGGCCACAAAATCTGGACAACTTTGGCGCAACATGCCGATTGGATGTTCTGCCTTGTGCGCACCAGCAGTGACGGCAAGCCGCAAGAAGGCATTTCCTTCTTGCTCATAGATATGGACACGCCGGGTATTGAAGTGAAGCCGATTATCACCATTGATGGCGGCCATGAAGTCAATGAAGTGTTTTTGACCGACGTGCGTGTGCCTGCCAAAAATCTGGTTGGCGAGCAAGATAAGGGCTGGACGATTGCCAAGTTTCTGCTCGGCAATGAGCGTTCGGGCATCGCCGGTGTGGCGCGCTCCAAAAAAGCCATTGACCGCTTGCGTGATATTGCGCGTGCTGAATTGGAAGACGGTGCGCCGCTTTTGGACTCGGCTGATTTCTCCAAGAAAATTGCTGAGCTTGAAGTTGACTTGACGGCGCTGGAATATACCGAATTGCGCACTTTGGCTTCGGAAAGCAAGGGGCAAGGGCCGGGACCTGAAAGCTCAATTTTGAAAATCAAGGGCACGGAAATCCAACAGCGGATTACCGAACTGACGATGGAAGCGGTCGGCAATTATGCTTCGCCTTGGGTGCCGCAGCTTGACCGTGGCGATAATTATCTGGCCATTGGGCCGGACCATGCCGAAGGCGTGTCGCAATCTTATTTTAACAATCGTAAGACTTCCATTTATGGCGGGTCGAACGAAATTCAGCGCAATATTATTGCCAAGATGGTTTTGGGCCTTTAGGCTTTGAAACGAATTTGAAGAGGAATTGAACAGTGGATTTTAGCTTTACCGAAGAACAGACCTTGCTCCGCAATATGGTGCAAAGCTTTGTGCAGGATAATTATGATTTTGATGCACGAATGAAAATTGTCCGCAGCGAAGAGGGTATGAGCCAAGAAATTTGGCGGCAATTTGCCGAGCTTGGCTTGCTGGCCGCGCCGTTCTCGGAAGAGATGGGCGGTCTTGATGGTGGGCCGATTGAAACCATGGTGATTATGGAAGAATTGGGTCGCGGTTTGGTCGTCGAGCCTTATCTGCCGACAGTTGTTCTGTGCGGCGGTATTTTGTCCCGCCACGGTTCGGATACGCAAAAAGAAGCGCAATTGCCGGGCATTATCGGTGGTGAAGAAATTTGGGCGCTGGCTTATGCCGAGCCGCAAAGCCGTTTTAATCCGGCTGATGTTCTGACCTCGGCCAAAGCTGATGGCGACGGCTATGTGCTGAACGGAACGAAAGCGGTTGTTGTTGCCGCGCCTTGGGCCAGCAAATTGATTGTCTCGGCGCGTATTTCCGGTGAGCAACGCGACAGCGACGGGCTTGGCCTGTTTATCGTTGAAAAATCAGCCGCCGGTGTCTCGACGCAGGATTATCCAACGGTTGACGGCAATCGCGCCAGCGAAGTGACATTGGAAAATGTTGCTGTTGCTGCCGATGCACTGATTGGTGAGGCTGGCAATGGCTTGTCCATACTTGAAGAAGCGCTTGATTATGGCATTGGTGCGGTTTGTGCCGAAGCTATCGGTCATATGAAATGCCTGAATGATGCGACGGTTGAATATTGCAAAACCCGCAAGCAGTTCGGTGTGCCGATTGGCAGCTTCCAAGTATTGCAGCATCGCATGGTCGATATGTTCATGGAATATGAGCAATCCGTCTCCATGACTTATATGGTCAATATGAAACTGGTTGAAGGCGAAGCCGAGCGCCGGAAAGCGGCGGCCGGTGCGAAAGTACAAATCGGCAAATCGGGCCGCTTTGTCGGCCAAGAAGCTGTGCAATTGCATGGCGGCATGGGCATGACAGAAGAGCTGAATGTCGGTCACTATTTCAAGCGATTGACCGTTATCGATACGCAATTCGGTAATGTTGACCATCACCTGAAACGCTTCGCAGCCGCTTAAGTTTCCATGCTGGAATTTGACCAGCAGGGTCACATTGTAACCCTGACCATCAACCGGCCCGACATGCGCAATGCGCTTGGCGAGCCGGGCGATGGCGGGGTTTTTTCAGATGCGGTGGCGCGCATTAATGGCGACCGCAATGTGCGTTGTGTCATTCTGACCGGTGCCGGTTCGGCCTTTTCAGCCGGTGGCAATATCAAAGCCATGCAAAAACGCGATGGGCCGTTTGCCGGTTCACCGGCGCATATTGCTGATGGCTATCGGCGCGGCATTCACCAAATCGTTAAAAGCTTGTGGGAGCTGGAAGTGCCGGCCATTGCCGCCGTTAATGGCCCGGCCATCGGCTTGGGTAATGATGTAGCGTGTCTGTGCGATATGCGCATTGCCTCTGAAAAAGCGATTTTCGGCGCGACATTTCTGAAAATCGGGCTTATTCCGGGCGATGGCGGAGCGTGGCTATTGCCGCGTATTATTGGTGGCGCGCGCGCCTCGGAGCTTTTATTTACCGGCAAAACCATATCGGCTGATGAGGCATTGGGCTGGGGTCTTGTGTCGCAAGTTGTGGCAGATGACAAATTGCTCGAAAGCGCGCATGATATGGCTCATGAGATTGCGGCACAAAGCGCGGAAGCATTGCGCGCCGCCAAGCGTTTGCTGCGTCATGGTCAAAACAGTGATTTTGCAAGCGTGATGGAAATGTCGGCCAATGCGCAAGCCCTCATGCATATTAGTGACGACCATTCAGAGGCAGTGGCGGCAATGCTGGAGAAAAGACCGGCAGAGTATAAAGACAGATAAACGACAGGGAGACTGACGATGAAAGTAGGATATATGGCAACACTGAAAGTTGTCGACGGCAAGCAGGCTGAATTTGAAGCCGCTTTTGCCGGTTTGCAAAAGGCCGTTCAAGAAAATGAGCCGGGCGCATTGCAATATGATTTGATGCAGGATGAGGCCGACCCGACCACCTATCGCGTTTTCGAGATTTATGAGAATGTCGACGCGCGCAATGTGCACGGTAAATCGGAAGCCTTTGGTGCAGCGGTTGCCGCATTGGGCAGTGGTGTGATGGCCGGCGCGCCGGAAACCGTGCCGGTGAAGTTTGTTTCTTAAGGAGTAAGAGATGGATTTGAAATATAGTGCAGAAGACGAAGCCTTTCGTCAGGAAGTGCGTGATTTTATCGACGAAGCTTTCACGCCGGATATTCGCCGCGAATGCGAGCGCTCGAAAAACGGCTATATCACCAAAGACAGCCATGTGACCTGGCAAAAGCGCCTTTATGAAAAAGGCTGGGCCGCGCCCAATTGGCCGACCGAGCATGGCGGCGCCGGTTTTACCCCGACGCAGAAATTCATCTACACACAAGAAATGGAAGCGGCCGGTGCGCCGCACACCATCGCCTTCGGCATGACCATGGTTGCGCCGGTGATTATGAAGTTTGGCACGGAAGAGCAGAAGGCCAAATATCTGCCCGATATTCTCGCGTCAAATGTGTGGTGGTGTCAGGGCTATTCCGAACCCGGTTCAGGTTCCGACCTCGCCTCATTGCAAATGAAAGCCGAAGATAAGGGCGATCATTTTTTGTGCAATGGCACAAAGATTTGGACGACCATGGCGCAGCATGCCGACATGATTTTCTGTCTTGTGCGCACTTCCAATGAAGGCAAACGCCAAGAGGGTATTTCATTTCTGTTGATTGATATGCACACGCCGGGTGTCACCGTGTCGCCATTGGTGACGCTGGACGGGCCGGCTGAAGGCGCGCAAGAGATTAACCAAGTGTTTTTTGAAGACGTTAAAGTGCCGAAAGAAAACCTTGTCGGCAATTTGAACGAAGGCTGGACTTGCGCCAAATATCTTTTGGAATTTGAACGTGGCAACCCCTATTCCGGCGGTCTGTATCGCAGCTTGGAAAAAGTCAAAAAATTGGCCGGTGATGTGGTCAGCGAAGGCCAGCCCTTGCTTCAGGATGATGATTTTGCCGCCAAAATGGCCGATCTTGAGCGTCAGATTATGGTGCTGGAAGCGACCGAATTGCGCATTTTCTCCGAGATTAGTGCCGGTCAGAATATTGGCCCCGGCTCGTCTTCCATGTTGAAGACGCGCGGCTCTGAATTGCAGCAGGAATTGTCGCAATTGGGCATGGAAGCGGTCGGTCAATTCGGTCTGCCCTTTGTTGAAGATACGCTGGCCTCGACCAATGAGAGCGATATCGGCATGGCCGGTGTTGCGCCGGTCACACCACGTTATTTCAACTATCGCAAAACATCGATCTATGCCGGTTCGAATGAAATTCAGCGCGGCATTATCTCAAAGGCCGTGCTCGGCCTTTAAGGGTTAGAAAAGAGACACAGAAAGGCGCGCCTGCGGGTGCGCCTTTTTTATGGGCTACATAAACAGGCGGGCAAGCAGCATCAGCGCGAAGACGGCGAGGAAAATACCTGCCGCCGCGCCGGTTGAGGCAATGCCTGATACCAAACCGCTTTGGCGGCTGGTTTCTTCGCTGATGCGGAAAATAGTGAGAATGGTTTTTTGCGCCCATGCCACCGCGCCGAACCATAATGCAAGCACCGGCATGGCAAGGCCTTTGACGACGCGCGGTAGGGCTCGGCGCAACAGCCAATCCGTGTTGAGCACGGTCGAGTCAATTTCCGGCGGATAAAGCCCACGGACAATCAAGAAGACAAAAGCCAAAACGGCAAACAGCAAGAGTTGCAATTCGCCCAAAACATGACCCGTCTCCCACACATCATATTTCACCTCATAGGGCAAAAGCGCATAAAGCGGCTGCGGGAAAATGCCGATAATCACGCATAATGCGGCAGCAATGCCCATGGCAATCAGCATATTGAGCGGCGCTTCTTTGACCTTGAATTTACGGTCATGGCCGAAAAAGGCGAAATAGGGGATTTTAATGCCCGAATGTTCCAGCACACCGGCGGAGGCGAATATCAAAGCCATCCAGACGAGGAAATAGCCCTCTTTGGCGGTCGCGCCAATGGTCAGTGATTTGGTCACAAAGCCTGAAAAGAGAGGGAAGCTGGAAATCGATACGGCACCGATAATGCAGAATATGGCGGTCAGCGGCATTTGCTTCCACAAGCCGCCAAGCTCGCTGGCTTTTGCCGTGCCGGTGCGGAACAACACCGCGCCCATGCTCATAAATAAAAGCGATTTATAAATAATATGGGCAAAGGCGTGCGCCACTGTGCCGTTCAAAGCCAGCTCCGTGCCGACGCCAATGCCGACCACCATAAAGCCCAATTGGTTGTTTAGAGAAAAGGCCAAGACGCGGCGCAAGTCATTTTCAATCACCGCGAAGAAGACGGGGAATAATGTCATCACCGCGCCGACCCAAATCAGCGGTGTCAATCCGGCGAAGCACAAAACCAGCATATACATCGATAGCTTGGTGGTGAAGGCCGACAAGACAACCGTGCCGGTCACCGAGGCTTCGGGATAGGCGTCTTGCAGCCAGCCGTTCAAGAACGGGAAGGCGGCCTTTATGCCGAAGGCGAGCAGCACGCAGAAACCGGCCGGCGTGGTTGCGTCCAATGCGGTGATAGCGAAGCCCGCACCGTCGCGCCATAGCAGCACCGCACCGGCCAGCAAAATAACGCCGGAGGCGACTTGCATCAGCAAATAGCGCATTGCCGCGCCCATGGAGCGCGCCGTATTTCCGGCCAGCACCAGAAACACTGAAGTGAAAGCGGTCAATTCCCAATAAATAAAGAGGGTGAGGAAATCACCGGCGAACAAAGCGGCAATGGCCGCACCGGCATAGGCCAGCCCCGCCGTGGCGGTAATTTTGACGTCTTCATGCATGGCATAAATGACGTTCAACGCCGCCGCGATATGGAAGACCAAGGCAAAGGGTTTGGTAATCGCTTCGGCGCGCACCAGAATAATGTCAATAGCGGCCAGATTGGCCGTCATATGCACGCCCGGTGCGATTTGCCAAACCGACCAGCCGGAAAAGGCAATCAGCGCCAGCATATAATAATTGCGCATGAGGGGCGGCAGCAGCGGCACGACCAGCGCGCCCAAAATCAGCATCATGCCGGGAATGGCGAAAATGGCATCAAGCATCGTCATCTCCGTCAAAATAATCAGGCGCGCGCATCACCAGCTTGCGCAGCAACACGCCACCGCCGACAACAATGCAAAAAGCGACAAAACCGAACAGGGCAAAGAAAAGTGGTGTCGCCTCAAGGGCGAAATAAGCATGGCGGTGAATGATAAACTCGGCAACAAGCAGCCCCGCGCATATAAGCAAAAGGGCAGCAATGAAGCGGCGTCCGGCAATGGAAATTTCGGGTTTGTCACTCATCTCAGCCTCCGAAATCCAAAATGAACACATCAACGGCGAAGAACAGCGCCAGCGACATCAGCGCCGTCAGACATAGGGGCAGCACCATGGTCAGCGGCGCTTCTTGCACCGCCTCGCTTTTCAGCCCGTGGCTCGGCGCGGCAAAAAACCCGCGCAGCACAATCTCACCCAAATAGACCAGATTGAGCAGCGAAGAAAGCATCAGCACGGCCAAAACCGCCAAATGACCATTATCCAAAGCGCCGCCCATCAGCATGATTTTTGACCAAGCCCCGGCCAAAGGCGGCACACCGATAATCGACAGCGCCCCCAAGGCAAAGGCGGTGAAGGTGACCGGCATGACGCGACCCAGCCCGTTCATTTCTTTAATATCGGTCAAATGATGGGCCACATAAATCGCACCGGCGCAGAAGAACAAGGTAATCTTCCCCGCCGCATGAGCGGCAATGTGCAAGGCCGCGCCGCTGGCCGCCAATGAGGTTGCGAGCGCAGCGCCCAAAACAATATAACCCAACTGGCTGATCGTCGAATAAGCAAGTCGCGCTTTCAAATTGGTTTTGCTCATGGCGACAATGGAAGCGGCGAGTATGGAGAAACTGGCAAGCCAGACCAGCCAATCGCTGCTGCCGGTCTCGCGCAGAAAATCAATGCCGAATACATAAACCGCCACTTTCAAGACGGTGAAAACACCGGCTTTCACCACGGCCACGGCATGCAAAAGCGCGCTGACCGGTGTCGGCGCGACCATGGCGGCAGGCAACCAACGGTGCAAAGGCATGAGCGCCGCCTTGCCGATACCGAAGGCGAATAATGCCAGCAAGAGCGGCACATAAAACGGGTCAATATGACCGGCCAGAATACCGCCCGTCGCAAAGTCCAGCGTACTGGTCAGCACCCAAATGCCGATAACGCCTAACAGCAGCAAAATTACCGAGCTGGCGACCAATATGCCGAGATAAATCCGCCCCGCCCGCATGGCTTCCGGTGTGCCCTTATGGGTCACCAGCGGATAGGTTGAGAAGGTGAGGAGTTCATAAAATACGAACAGCGTCAGCAAATTGCCCGACAGCGCAATGCCCATGGCGGCGTGAATGGCAATGGCATAAAAAAACATGAAACGGGTATGGTTTTCTTCACCCGCGCCCCGCATATAACCGACCGTATAAAGCGTTGCCACCGGCCATAACACACCGGCGACCAGCGCAAATAATTTGCCCAATGGTTCGGGGGTGAAGCTGATGTCGAGGCCGACGGCCAATGACAGGATAAAAAGCGTATCGCCATCAGCGCGGCCATAAAGTTCAATCGCGCAAGCGGCGGTGATGAGGCCGATAAGCAAAGCCTGCCCGTCGCGCAGATTGGGCTTATCGCGCAGCACCAGCACCAAAGCCGAGGCCAAGAGCGGCAGCCCCAATAGCGCCAATATCAGCATATCACCGGCCATTAGCGCGCCCCTCCGATAAATACATGCGCCGCCGCATAGGCCGCATCAACCAGCGGGCTTGCGAAAATACCGAAGCCGATTGTGGCAATCACCATCAACCAAGCGGGCACATAATGAACCGGCGTTTCGACCAAAACCGGCGCGCCTTTCGGGCGCTCCTTCAGCCAAGCCGCTTCAATGATTTTCCAAACATAGGCCAATGCCAAAGCCGAGCTGATGAAAGTCAGCGCGGCCAGAAGCCAGAAATCTTGTTCCAATAGCGCGCGTACCAAATATAATTTGGAAATGAAACCGGCGGTCAAAGGCACACCGATAAGCGCCAAGCCGCCGACCAAAATGGCGGTCATGGTTAGAGGAATTTGCCGTCCTGCCCCTTGAATGGTGCCCATGCTGGCACGCCCGACTTGCGCGGCAATCGCCCCGATGGCGAGAAATAACGCCGCTTTCATCAGCGCGTGATTGAACAAATGAATAAAGGCGGCGGCGAGGCCGGTGGCGCTCATGGCACCAATGCCAATGGCCATATAGCCAAGCTGGGCAATGGAAGATTGCGCAAAGAGTTTTTTCAAATCGGTTTCCAAAATGGCGGCCAGCGTGCCGACAAAAGCACCGGCAATGCCCAGCGTCAGCACCAATAGGCCGACCGCATCGGCAAGCCCCGGGAAATCAATGCCGAACACGCCGAACACCAAACGGATAAGCACATAGACCGAGACTTTGGTAGCGGTTGCGGCCATCAGCGCCGAGACGGCGGAAGGCGCATGGGCATAGGCCGGCACCAACCAGAAATGCAGCGGGAACAGCGCCATTTTCAAAAACAGGCCGAGCGCGATAAAGGCCAATGCGGTAAAGGCGGCGCGCGTCGATTGCACATCGGCCAAGCGTTCGGACAAATCCATCAGATTAAGCGTGCCGGTGAGCATATAAAGAAGCCCGAGGCCGATAACGTAAAACGTCGCGCCGACCGTGCCGAGAATGAGATAGTTGAAGGCGGCGGGCAAAGCGCGGCGGTCGCGCCCTGCGCCCATGGCGACCAGTGCATAGGCTGAGAGCGATGAAATTTCGAGAAACACGAAAATATTGAAAGCGTCGCCGGTCGTCACTTGCCCGAGCATACCGGCAATGGTCAGCAGCCAAGCGGCGTAAAACAGCGCATGATCGCGCGCGTCAATTTCTGCCTCAACCAAGCGCCGCGCCGCAATGGTGGCGACAAAAGCAATGCCGGAAATGACAGGCAAAACCAGCGCGCTGGCCGCATCAATGACATAGACAATGCCGATAGGGGCGGGCCAGCCGCCAAGGTCATAAACCAGTGTCTCTCCGGTCATTTGCTGCTGGCTGAATAAAATAATGGAAATCAAAAAAGCCGCACCGGTCAGCAACAGCGCCAGACCCCATGCCATATCGCGGCCACGCAAAAGGGCGGCTAGGGGCGCACCGAGCAGCGGCAAAAGAACCTGTAAAATGGGAAGGTGTTGCATCATGCGTTGCTTGCCTCCGCATTTTCTTCCGCTTCAATGATTTTGATAAGTTCGTCATCTTCAATCGTACCATAGCTTTCATAAACACGAATGATGAGCGCATAGCCGACTGCCGTGGTGGCGACACCGACAACAATGGCGGTGAGAATAAGCACATGCGGCAGCGGGTTGGCATAAAGCGTGGTGGCGTCGCCGGTCAAAATCGGTGCCGTGCCATTGGCCACTTTGCCCATGGAAATATAGAGCATGAAGACCGAGGTTTGGAAAATCGTCAGGCCGACCATTTTCTTGACCATATTGCCGCGCGCAATCACCGCATAAAAGCCGATCATCATCAGCGCAATGACCAGAAAATAATTCCAATGGGCGATGAGATTGCTCATTTGCGCGCCCTCTTTTTGGTGCTTTTGGCTTTACGCTTGGTTTTGCGTTGGTCGGCTTCTTCATGCACCTGCATTTTCGCCATTAAGCGAATATGGGTGAGGCGACCGGCAAAGGTGAAGAATAAGGCGACCATGACCGAGGCGACGGTCAGGCCGACACCGAACTCGACCAGCAAAATGCCGATATGTTGCCCTGATTGAGGGGTTGCGCCCAGCACGTCATAATCAAGGTAATTGGCCCCGAGCAGCATGGAGGCGATGCCGGTCAGGCCATAGAGCAAGACACCGGCGCAAATGGCCAACAGATTGAGACCGGTAGGCCAGACATGGCGGCCACGATTGAGGCCGAAAATCATCGCGTTCAAAACAAAGGCAGCGGCGAAAATAACCCCCGCTTGAAAACCGCCGCCGGGCCCGTAATCGCCGTGAAATTGCACATAAAGCGCAAACAGCATGACGGCGGGTATCATCACCTTGGCAATGACGCGAATGACGACATCATCTTGCATTGTTATCCTCCCCGTCTCATTTGCGCCGCGTCCAGCCGCCCAAAACCAGCAATACGGCGATGGCGGCGGTGAAAACAACAACCGTTTCGCCCAGCGTGTCAAAGCCGCGATAGCTGGCCAGAACCGAGGTCACGACATTGGGAATGGCGATATCTTCGGCGCTGCCTTGTAGATAATCGGGCGCGACATGGTTGTGTATCGGTGCATTGACATCGCCAAAGACGGGTAAGTCAGCCACGGCAACGGCCAGCATGGCAGCGGTGGCGAAAGCCAAAAAAGCCGGCACAAAAGCAAAATCATGCGGCTTTTCATTGGCCGGTACCAGCGACAAAGTGGCGAGCGCCAAAATCGTCGAAATTCCCGCGCCGACAGCCGCTTCGGTGAAAGCAACATCGACTGCATCAAGCACAACAAATAAAGTGGCGGCGACCAGAGAGAAAGCGCCCGACAACATGACCACGGCAAAAAGTCGGTGTAGGCGAATTGCCAGAAAGGCAATCAGCGTCAGCAGAGAAATCAGCGCCGCATTGACAAAGAAACCGGACATTATTTCCGCCCTCTTTTAACCGCTTTTTTGCGCTTGGTTTTGACATTATCGGGTTCTTCGCCCGACACGCGCACAGCGCGCGCAATGGCATGGGTGGCGGTCGGGCCGGTCATCACCAGAATAAAGCCGATAAGAATAAGCCGCACCGTCACCGTCCAATCGGGCGACAGCATGAGCAGACCGAATAAAATAAGTCCGGCGCCGCCCGTATCGACAATGCCGGTGCCGTGCATGCGTTGGTAAACATCGCCCAGACGCAACAAACCAAGCGCCCCGAATATGACTGCGAGACTGCCGACAAAAAGGCTGACCATGCCGATAATGTCAATCAAGACGGAAACGCTCACTGCTCGTCTCCTTCTTCATGCAGGCCATGATCGCCCAAAGTGCCGAAGCGGAAAAATTTCAAAATCGCAATCGTGCCGATGAAGTTAATCAAAGCATAGAGGAGCGCAATGTCGAGAAATTCGGGTCGCCCGTCAAAAAAGCCGTAAACGGCAATCAGCAAAACGGCGATCGAGCCAATGGTGTTGACGGCCAACACGCGGTCAAAAGAAGTCGGGCCAATGGTTGCGCGGATGATTGCCAAAGTGGCGGCAATGCCCAGTGCAATCAGGGTGATGGCAAATACCGTTTCCATTATTTGCCCTCCAGTCCGCTGACTTTTTGGTCCATATCAGGCTCGAGACAGCCTTGTGCGAAATCATCGGTCAGCCCATGCACCAAAATCACATTTTTCTCTTCATCGACATCGACCGAAACCGTGCCCGGTGTCAGGGTGATGAAATTGGCATGGGTGACCAAACCGGCGACGGTTTTTTGGCTCGCTTTGACGCTGACCATTTGCGGTTTGGCGCTTTGCGGATTGAGAATGACTTTCACCACGCCCCAATTGGATTTGAGAATTTCCCAAATCAGCCACAGCGTGACTTTCGGCAAGCGCATCAATATCGCCATAGGCAGGCCTTCTTCATCAAGCACGCCCATGCGCGCGGCAATGAGAGAACAGCCGAGCGCGCTTATAAATCCGAGCGTCAAAAGAAGCCCTGTATAATGTCCCGACAGCAATAGCCAGAGGGCATATAAAAGCGTTGTGGATATGGCGATTTGGCGCATTAAGGAAAAACGGGCGCGAGATGGCTCGCGCCCGCCCTAATTATTTACTGGCTTCTTGAATCAGTTCGAACATGCGCCCGGTCTGCTCACCGCCTTGGAACAAGGCTTTTGCAGCGTCGTCAATTTTCGAAATGGTTTCCCAGTTTTCAGCAACATCTTCAGCGCTCGGGTTTTCGCCGAGATACACGCCTTTGGTCTCAACAATGGCGGCTGAGGTGTAAGCACCGGCACCGGCGCAAATGATTTTGCCGGTCGGTGCGCCTTCTGAACACATAAAGATGACGGCCGGGGTTACCCGTTCCGGTGTCAGCATATCTTCCATTTCAGCCGGCATCAGATTTTCCGTCATCCGCGTCCAAGCAACCGGGGCCAGCGCGTTAATGTGGATATTGTCTTTTTGACCTTCCAGCTTCAGCGTATTCATGAAGCCGACAACGCCAAGCTTGGCCGCGCCGTAATTGGCTTGGCCGAAATTGCCGTAAAGACCGGAAGAAGATGAGGTGACCATGATACGGCCATAGCCTTGCTCTTTCATAATCGGCCAAACCGCTTTGGTCGGCTTCATGGTGCCGAACAAATGCACATCGACAACAAAAGTGAAATCATTGATTTCCATTTTGGCAAAGCTTTTATCGCGCAGCACACCGGCATTATTGACCAGCACATCAATGCGGCCATAAGCGTCCATGGTTTGCTTAATCATATTGTCGACACCGGCATCGTCGGTCACGCTGGAGCCATTGGCGATGGCTTCGCCACCGGCTTCTTTGATTTCAGCGACCACGGCTTCTGCCGCCTCGGAAGAGCCGCCCGAACCGTCCATAGCGCCGCCCAAATCATTGACCACGACTTTTGCACCTCGGCGAGCAAATTCCAGCGCATGGCTCTTGCCAAGACCGCCGCCTGCTCCGGTTACGATGACCACCTTATCGGTAAAATCCAAACTCATAATGAAAGTCCTCCAAAGAAAAAATCTGCCCTTTTGTGCATGATGGGGCTTAAAGGGTCAAGACGCTTTCAGCGCTTATCCCAAGTGCGGTTATTGTGCCGCAGCAAGGCCGTTGGCGGTCAATCCGGCGGCCTCGGCCAGTAGTTTATAAGAGCGTTTGCGGGCTGCAATATCAGGGATAAGGGTCAGGGCAAAAACCTCATCGATTTTATATTGCGCCACCACATCGCTCAGTCTTTGCAACACATCATCGACTTGGCCGGTAAAGCCACGGGTTTCCACTTGCGGCAAAATTGCCTCATCGCGCGGCGTCAAATCCCAATCCTGCGCTTCTAGCAGAGTTGGGAAACGCCCACCCTTATTCTGCATAAGCTGCGTCGCCCAAATATTGCGCGGGCGCGCCAAATAAGCGGCTTCCTCTTCGCTTTCCGCCGCCAAGACAGAGGTCGCCAACATGACTTTCGGCTCGGCGCATTGCCGTGACGGTTTGAAATTTGTGCGATAGGCCTCGAGCGCCGTGTCGAGATTGTCGGGATTGATGAAATGCGCATAGACATAGGGCAGACCGAATTGCGCGGCATGATAAGCGCCGTCACCGCCCGAGCCGAGCATATAGACCGGCACGCTTTCATCGCCCATGGGTTGCGCGTGAATGCCTTGATAGGGGTGGTCTTCGGGAAAGCCGCCTTGCTCGCCGCTTAAACCATTGGCGTCTTCCAAAAACTGAATGAGCATTTCAACCTGTTGTGGAAACACGTCCGGCGGCCATGCTTTCGGGCCCGGTTGTAAAGCGGCGGTGGTTTTTGGGTCGCCGCCTGGCGCGCGTCCCAATCCCAAATCAATGCGTCCGCCCGACAGGCTGGCCAGCATACGAAATTGTTCGGCCACTTTCATCGGGCTGTAATGCGGTAGCATCACGCCGCCTGAGCCGATTGATAAATGCTGCGTGCGCGAGGCAATATGCCCGATAAGAATTTCCGGCGCGGCCCCGGCAAAAGCCGATGTGTTGTGATGTTCGGCCAACCAAAAGCGGCGATAGCCTAGCGTATCAAGATATTCCGCCAGTTCCACCGTTTCGTGCACCGCTTGCGCGGCATTGGTATCGGTCACAATGGCCGATTGGTCGAGCGCGTTTAGGGCGAAATCAATCATGGTTTAAAGTCTAGGCGAAGCAGGTGCAAAAGACCAGCCATGCGCGCTTTTGTGTCGCCGTTTTATCCGCCGCTTTTTGCTTGCGGGCAATGATGGAGCGGGTAATATCCCCTGCAATCTGGAAGGAATATCAATGTATAAAGAATTAGAGCAAGTACGCGCGCAAATGGCGGCGGAAGGCCAATTTGAAATCGGCACTGTTAATGTGCGCGGCGAGACACTGAAAACTTTTGCCAATGCGCCTGCTTCCCTGCGCGATTTATGGGCGCTGGCCGCTTTGCATGGCGACAAGCCTTATCTTATTTATGAAGATGAAAGCTGGAGCTATGCTGAGGCCTATGCTGAAACCGCCTCCATTTCCAATTGGATGCACGCCAATGGCATTAAGCAGGGCGACCGCGTGGCGCTGGCTTTCCGCAATTACCCTGAATGGATGTTGTGCTATTGGGCGCTCACCTCTATCGGCATTGCCGTGGTCGGCATGAATGCGTGGTGGGTGACTGATGAAATGCAATACGGCCTTGAAGACAGCGCGCCAAAAGCGCTGATTGGTGATGATGAGCGGCTGGCGCGGGTTTTGCCGGTGCGCGACAGCTTGCCGGATATGAAATTTATCGGCCTGCGCTTGGAGCAGCCGATTGACGGGGTCATTGATTATGCCGAATTGCGCAATCATGGCGGTGATATGCCGAGCGTCGAAATTGACGGCGATGAAGATGCCTGCATTTTCTACACATCCGGCACGACGGGCCGCCCGAAAGGGGCGCAACTCACGCAACGCGGCTGTGTGCTGAATGTCATGAATATCGCCTTTATGGGCGGCTGTTACGCGGCAGCTGAGGCGCTGCGCAATGGTGAGGCACTGCCCGAACCCGACCCTGCCGCGTCGGGGCCAGTCAGTCTGGTGACCACGCCGCTATTTCATGTGACGGCCAATAATTGCGTATCACATCCGGCAACATTGGCCGGTGGCACGCTGATTTTCATGTATAAATGGGATGCCGGTGAGGCACTGAAAATCATCGATAAATATAAAGTCACCAATGTCAGCGGCGTGCCGGTGATGGCGCGCGAAATCATTTCGCATCCTGATTTTGACAAATATGACACGTCTTCGCTGGCCATGTTGGGCGGCGGCGGCGCGCAATTGCAGCCTGATTTGGTCGGCAAAATTGACAGCGCCTTGCCCAATGGCAAAGCCAGCACCGGCTATGGCATGACCGAAACTTGCGGCATCATCACTTCCGTATTGGGCGCGTTTTTTGTCGATAAGCCCGAAAGCTGCGGCCCGCTTGTGCCGACTTTGGAAGGCAAGGTGATTGATGCTGACGGCAATGATTTGCCGCATGGCGAAACCGGCGAGCTTTGCGTTAAAGGCGGCAATGTCATTAAAGGCTATCTCAATCGCGAAGAAGCGACGGCGGAGAGCATTCAAAACGGCTGGCTGCGCACCGGCGATATTGCCCGCATGGATGAGCACGGCTTTGTGTTTATTGTCGATCGCGCCAAAGATATGGTGCTGCGCGGCGGCGAGAATATTTATTGCGCCGAAGTGGAAAGCGCTTTGTTCAAGCATGATGCAGTGGCCGAATGCACGGTTTTCGGTGTTGAAGACGAGCGCTTGGGCGAAGAAGTTGGCGCGGCCGTGGTGCTTGCAGAAGGCGTTGAAATAGATGTCGAAGAATTACGCGCCCATTGCGCCAAACTATTGGCAAATTTCAAAATTCCGCGTTATATCTGGCTGCGAACTGAGAAATTGCCGCGCAATGCCAGCGGCAAATTCCTCAAAAGAGAATTGCGCGACACGCTGGACACGGCAGACGCGGCTTAACTTACCGCTGGCGCGGCAAAAATGAGGGACAGCGTGGTCGATACATCCCGCTTGCTGAAATCTGCGTTTATCATTCCGCTTTCCTTATCGCTGGCGCTTGCGCCCGCTTGGGGTTTTGAATTGAAACCCGACACAGATGATACGGATTATCCGGCTTACACAGATAGTGTGATAACCAGCAATGATGACGCAGATGGCGACAGCATTCTTATCGAAGGCTCGCCGACCGGTACCGGTAATGCAGCCCTGCTAATTGATGATGAAACGGCGGTCATCCTAAACGGGATGATAAGAATTCGCGATTATGACGACGACAATGTCAACACGCCAATAACTGATGCCATTGGTTTGGATATTGACTTTAATGTGGCCGATGCGGCGGGCATTCGCCTGAAAAGCGGCGGTGATATTTTTATTATTGAGATACGAGGCCCGGAATATGACGGCGATGATGACGGCTTTGCCGATAATGACAGCGATGAAGATTTTATCAGCGAAGGCTCGCAAGCACTAGCCGGCAATCATACCCGCATTGGCTTGCGCTTGCAGGCGGATCATACATTAACCGGCCCGCTGATTGGTGAAAGCGGTTCGCAAATAGATATTGAGGGCAATGCTGCCAATATTGGCGATGTTGTCGGTGTTAAAATTGATGGTAATTTGATTAACAATCTTGACCTTTCAACGCTGATTGGTGTGCGCGGGGACAACGGACGCGGCGTTGACATTAACGGCACAATTGGCGGCTATTACCGCCAGCGGGGTGATATTGACGTGCGCGGCGAAAACGGCGTCGCCATTGATATTGGCGCGGATATTACCAGCAGCTTGATGATTGAAGGCCTTGCCAATGCGACGGGCTATTCGACCGCACCGACGCCAGGGCGCGGCATTGATGAGAGCGGTCTGACGGCAGAGCAGCAAACGGCCAATCAAAATGAACGCCGTCGCGGTGGCTCGGCGGTCAATATAGATGCCAATGTTAACGGCGGATTGATTATTGGCGGTGTAATAAACCGAGTGTTCAGTGAAGATGAACGGAATGAGATTAATACAATAAATGAGCGTCGAACTGACTCTGATAATGACAATGATAATGTCGTTGATTTGAAAACCGACCCTTATCACTTTGATGAGAACCGCTCATCCGGGCGGATTACGACCTATGGTGAAGCCGATGGCGAGGCAAGTTTGAAAATCACCGGCAGCATCGCCTCTGTCGGCGGCGCAACGCGCGAAGTTCTGCTTGATACGCGCGACGATGATGATGATGACACAGCGGCCAGCGAGATTGATGAAGCTGATTTTTATGACAGCTCGGGTGAATTTTTCTTCTCCCACGGCCTGATAAATCGCGGCTCGATTGAGGCCAATGGCTGGTATGACAACTTCAAGGCCGATGCTGTGCTGCTTGATGGTGCAACCATTCATGGCGGCTTGTTCAATAGCGGGACAATTTCCGCCACTGCCCATAATGAAGATGCGCGGGCGTTGATTATCGGCAATGGCGCGACTTTGAATGACGGGCTGCGCTCCGATAATGCCGTGTTGCTCAATGAGGGCACGATTTCAGCATTTGTCGGCACCCATACCGGCTCAAGTGATTTTGACGCAAATGAAACCTATCAGGCGACCGCCATTACCTTGGCGGCCGGAGCAAATTTGCCGTCCGACGCCGTTTTCATCAATCGCAGTTCTATATCGGCCAATGCGGCGCATACCAAAGCGGAAACAAGCGATGCAGATGACGACAATGTCGCCATCGCTTTTGATTTTTCGACCTATAACGACAATGTCAATATCACGCAGGAACTGTTGAAGGCGGATACGACCCTCGCGGCAAATGTTGACGGCAATGCCGGAGATGAAACCGTTTATCTCGGCAGCGGTGATACGGATATTGACCGCGCAGGCGCAACCAATGCTGACGATGAGATTGTCGGCGATGGCGTGATTGACACGCGCGATGTCAATGCGCCCAGCATTTTCGGCGATGTGAATTTCGGTGGCGGCGCAAATATTTTTGCAATTAAAGCCGGCTCGGTGTTCGGCAATATCAATTTCGGCGATGGCAACGACACCCTCAATCTGAGTAATGAAATTCAAGACGATGCCGATGATGAATATACCGCACCGACCACCTCGGTTACCGGTCGCATCACAAATAGCGACGGTGATCTTGATATTTCGATTGGCGAGCGGACGCGGCTGCATCTTGTCGGGCAAGAGGGCGATGCTGACACGGAGACCGAAAACCTTGCTATCGATTCGCTGACGCTGAACGGCGACTTAATGGTTGCGGTTGACCCCAAGCAATTGAGCGCCGACACGCCGCTTTTGACGGTCACCAATTTAACGCTGGGTAATGAGGCGACGATTTCGCCACGATTGATCGGCCTGCCGGAAGACCCGAATGAAGAAACCACGATTGATATTGTCAGCTATGGCAATCAAGTGACGCTGTCGAGCGCGCTTTTGAACAATGAAGAAACGCCGTTTATTTATGATGTCGCGCTGAGCGATGAAAACGCGACTATTTCGGCCAGTTTCAACATTAAATCTGCAAGTGCGTTCGGGCTGAACCAAGCCGAAAGCGATGCGCTGAGCACTGTCCTCGCCCATTTCGCCGATGATGAAAATTTGGCAACGGCGATTACCAGCATCAATAATGCGGATGATTTCGAAGCCGCTTATCGCCAGCTTTTGCCGCATTATAGCGACGGCACGGCACAGCAATTATCCGGTCTTGCCGATATGGCGACCGGTGCGGTGTCGCAGCATTTGCAGCTTATCAATGCCGGTGGGCGGCGCGGCGGTGATGGCTGGGTGCAGCAATTTGGCGATTACCGCAAGCAAGATTCCAGCGATAAGGGGGCAACAGTCAGCGGCACCAGCTATGCCATTGCGCTGGGTTATGATTTACCGGTGTCGATAATTGATGCATTGGGGCTTTACCTGCAAATGGGGTTCAGCGCGGTTAATGAAAAAAGCGCGGCGATCAATGAAGTAAAAGGCGATGGCATTTCCTATGGCGCTTATCTGTCGGATAAAATCGGCCCGCTGCACTATCAGTTGAATGCGGCTTATGGCTTTGTCGGTTTGGAGAGCGACCGCTTGGTCAATTTTGCCGGTCTGGTGGAGCAAATGACGGCTTCATGGGATGCGACCAGCACGGCTGCCTCGGCGCGTTTGGCCTATCCGATTTTGCAAAATGAACATTTGTTGCGCTTGGAAGCGGGCATGGACTTTTTCCGCCTTGAACATGATGATTATAGCGAGAGTGAAATTGTCGGCCGTAATTTGGCCATGCAGATAAAAGGCGGAGAGTCAGAAAAGACATCGCAATTTATCGGCCTGCGCGGCGGCTATCGGCGCGGTGGCGGCGATCCGGTGGCGGTGGTCTGGGAGCCGAATTATTATCTCGGTTGGCGCACCACTTCTGACATATCGCCTTATCAGGCAACGGCCAATTTCATCGGTTCGGATGAGAGCTTTACCTTACGGTCGCATATTGAGCCGGAAGATGCGTTGGATATCGGCCTCGGCTTTGCCGCGCATAATGATTATTTTGCCTTTGAGTTTAATTATCGCGCCCGCATTGCCGATGATGAGGAGACGCATGGAGGCGGGGTGTCCATCCGCCTGTTATTCTAGCTAAAGCGCGTCAAACAGGCCGGGTTTCAGCTTTTTGGCAGCACCCGCAAATTCTGCATAATCATCAATAATCGCATCGGCGTTAAGCGCCTCCAAGCTGACGCGGCGATAGCCGAAGCTGACACAAATTGTGGCGACATTGGCGGCAATGGCGCCGCCCGTATCGGCCTCGCTGTCACCGACCATAATCGCGTCTTGCGGCGGCACACCGAGCCGCTGCAATGCCAGGTCAATCGATTCGGGGTCGGGCTTGCGCTTGGGCAGCGTATCGCCGCCGACCAGCACATCAAAATAATGATGCAGACCGAGCCTAAACAACAGCTTGGCTGACAGACTTTCGCGCTTATTGGTGACCACCGCCATTTTGATATTGGCCGCTTGCGCCGCATCGAGCAGCGGCAGTAAGTTCGGGTAAATGACCGTATTGGCATCAATATTTTGGTCATACCAGAGCACAAATTCTTCGGTCGCCGCATCCAGCTTGGCATCGTCCCAGCTTGTGCCGTTTTCACTCAGACCCCGTTTCAATATCTCGCGCGCGCCGCCGCCAATCATATTTGTGATGGCGTCATCGGGCACTTCGGCAAGGTTGTTTTTGGTCAGCACATGGTTCATCGCAGCGTGCAAATCGGGCTTGGTGTCGGCCAATGTGCCGTCAAGATCAAATAAAAGGGCAGGCATTATCTCTCGGGGGTCTCGCTTTTCATTAGGGCATTTGCGCGGTCCCATGTTAAATCGGATTCATGGCACCGCGACATCTTTTTCTCATGCTGATCATCTGTGTGGTTTGGGGCTTCACCTTTGTTGCCGGTAAGGCGGGGTTGAGCGAAATGCCGCCCATGCTGTTCACGGCGCTACGCTATATGGTGCTGTCGCTTTTGCTGTTTCCGTTTTTGCGCATTGTGCACGGCAAGATGCCGCAAGTCATGTTCATCACTATTACAATGGGGTCGATACATTTCGCGTTGTTTTATGGCGGGCTGGGGCTGGCTGAAAATGTCTCCACCGTCGCCGTGGCGGTGCAGCTTTCCGTGCCGATAAGCACCGTCATGTCGATTATGTTTCTCAATGAGCAGGTTGGCTGGCGACGCTGGGCCGGCATTGTCATGTCGTTTGGCGGGGTCATGGTTATCGGGCTCGACCCGGCCATTATCAATGAGCGCTTGGGCCTCATCATGGTCATTGCCGCCGCCTTTATCGGCTCGGCCGGCATGATTGTGATGAAGCAAATCACCAATACCGGCGTCTATCAAATGCAAGCCTGGATTGCCATGATGAGCTGGCCGCCGCTCTGCGCCGCCTCGCTGATTTTTGAGAGCAATCACGTGGCGGTTTTGCAAAATGCCGGATGGATGGGCTGGGGCGGGGTACTTTACACCGCGATTGGGGCCAGCCTTATCGGCCATGCGGGCATGTATTATCTCTTACAGCGTTATGATGTTTCCGTCACCGCGCCGCTGACGCTGATGGCGCCGGTCTTCGGGATTATTTTCGGGGTGATGTTTTGGGGTGATGAATTGAGCCTGCGCTTTTGGCTGGGCGGGGCGCTGACTTTGCTCGGCGTGTTGATTATCGGCCTCAGAAAACCGGAGGCGCAAAAAGCCGGAGCGGTGTTTTGAGCGGCCTTGCTACAGAGCACCGCCCATCGCCCAATTTCGACAATCGGGCTTGTGCCATCAGCCACATTATTTTGCATTATACCGATATGGCCGATTGCGAAGCGGCGCTAGCGCGGTTGTGCGATGCGGCGGCCAAAGTCTCGGCGCATTATCTCATTCGCCGCGACGGGCATATTTTCCAACTGGTCGATGAGGGCGCGCGCGCATGGCACGCCGGTGTCTCGTTCTGGCGCGGCGAGACGGATATGAACTCGGCCTCTATCGGCATTGAGCTTGACCATGACGGACATAAAGACGGCGCGATGGCGGCTTTCCCCGAAGCGCAAATGGCAGCGCTCATTAAGCTCTTGCAAGAGGTGAGGGCGCGGCACGCCATTGCGCCGCAAAATATTCTCGGTCATAGCGATATTGCGCCCGGCCGCAAAAAAGACCCCGGTGAGGCGTTTGACTGGGCCGCGCTGCATCAAGCGGGTTTCGGCCTATGGCCGGACAATGTGCCGATAGAAGATGTGCCGCCGCTCGCTTTGGGCAGTGAAGACAAAGCCGTCGCGCCGCTGCAAAAAGCGCTCGCGGCCCTCGGCTATCAGATTACCGCTGACGGGGTTTACGGGCTGCAAACGCAAGCCGTCATCAGCGCCTTTCAACGCCATTTCCGCCCCGCCAAAATCGACGGCACGGCCGATGCGGAAACGCAAACGTTGGTTTATGCGGTTTGTCGTTTGGTGTGAGTGCATAACTCATTGCACTTATTGCCCTCGATTTAACTTATTGAGAATAGCTTGCTTCACCCGCGTCGCTGATTGTGCAAGGGTCTTTCTGTGCGCCATATGACGAATGGCGCGCGGGGCATCAGCAAGCCCATCGACAGCGGCAAGGCCGCTTTGAAGATTCAAAGCGGTTTGCGCTTTTTTAAGCCTTTGTCGTCAACCTCGTCACCACAGCTTCGGTTGGGGTGACGGCGGAATAAAATAGCCTCCGGCGAATACGTCGTTGTCACTCTGTTGATGACTTGCTGACACCCCTGCACTCGCTTTTCGCGAGTGCCGTTTCGCTTTGAAGAAGAAAAAGGGGGCGGCGATGGGCAACTATCATTTAATGGCTGATTTTTTCAGCACATGGCGGTCAATGAATGACATAACCAAAAATATCTTCGTCATTGGGTTTTATTTGACAATCATCGCCTGCCTTTTTGCACGCTATTGGTTGCATGACTGGCTTATCAGCCGAAAAGAACTGCGCCAGTTTTACTTTCAAAATCATGAGGCTTTGGTCCGCGAGCGCAAAAGAAAAGCCGAAGCCCAAGACAGGACATCTTGACGCTATCAATCAGACGGCCTATGCCAGTCTCCGGTCAGAGGGTCGGGCGGTCGCTCCCATGCAAATGGGGGAGGAAAGTCCGGGCTCCATGGAAACACGGCGCCGGATAACATCCGGCGGAGGTGACTCCAGGGAAAGTGCCACAGAAAGCAAACCGCCTGCTTCATATTTTATGGGGGAGGTAAGGGTGAAAGGGTGCGGTAAGAGCGCACCGCGTGGCCGGTAACGGCCATGGCAGGGTAAACCCCGTCGGGAGCAAGACCAAATAGAGACGGCATATGGCCCCGTTTCCGGGTCGTCGTCCGGGTAGGTTGCACGAGGTGTTCGGTAACGGGCATCCCAGATGAATGATCGCCGCCTTTTCTTCGGAAAAGCGCACAGAACCCGGCTTACAGACCCTCTGATCTTCAATTTATTGCGCGGCAGGCTTGGCCTATGGCCCACGCCGCGCAACCGGCCGTCAACCGCCGGAAGGCGGTTGAGCGCGAAAACCCTAACGATATTCACGCACCAACGCTCAACGGCGTCAGCCGTTGACGCCGCGTCTTCAGGCGCAGACGACGCCCCGCCAGAGGCTTGGGGCGGAGGTCATGCCTGCCTGAAGATATAGTTAAAGTCCCGTTTTCACCCTTATTTACGGGTAGGTTTCCCGTTGACACCCATAATATCCCGTGTTATCCCAGACTATCCCGTCTTGAGCCAGCAATTTATAAGATGGGTGTGGCCAAACCTGTTTGGGCACAACATGTGAAGGGGAAGCGGACATGACCATGTTCATGTCAACCATTTCGGGCAAAATAGATGCCAAAGGCCGCGTCTCAGTGCCGTCTGTCTTTCGTTCCGCCATTTCGGCGCAAAACGGGGCAGCGCAGTCGGGCGCGCCGCAAGGCATTTTTGTCTATCCCTCTTTCACTGAAAACGCCATTGAAGGCGGCGGCCACACGCTGATGAATGATATCGGCGCGATGGTCGAACGGTTGAACCTATTTGCCGAAGAACGCGACGCGCTGGCAGCCTCGCTCTTTGCCGACAGTCACCACTTGAATTTCGATGCCGATGGCCGCGTTTCCCTTCCGGCCGCATTGCTGGCGCATGCCGGTATCGAAAAAGAGCTGTGCTTTGTCGGCATGGGCGGCAAATTCCAGATTTGGAATCCGCAAGGTTTTGCCGATTTCAGATCGAAATCCCGCGCCATGGCGCTTGAACAGCGCGGTCTGTTGCAATCGCTCAGTCATGCCCCGCCGGGCGGCACGGACGGGTCACAACAATGAGCAGTGGGGGTGACGTAAACAGGCAGCAGCAAAGCGTGCCCCCGATTTCGGCTCCGCATATTCCGGTTCTTCTGAATGAAGTGGTTACGGCGCTTGCCCCGCAAGCCGGTGAGGTGATGGTCGATGGCACTTTCGGGGCCGGTGGCTATTCGCGTGCTTTATTGCAGGCCGCCGATTGTGCGGTGATTGCCATTGACCGCGACCCTGACACTAAAGCCCATGCCGATAAGCTGGCGCCGGCTTTTGGCGACCGCTTTTCCTATCTCGCGGGCTGTTTCGGCGATATGCAAGATTTGCTGACCGCGCCGGTCGATGGGGTCACGCTCGATTTGGGCGTTTCCTCCATGCAGCTTGATGAGGCGGCGCGTGGTTTTTCCTTCATGCGCGACGGCCCGCTCGATATGCGGATGAGCCAAGACGGGTTGAGCGCTGCCGATTTGCTCAATGAAGGGGCAGCTGAATTATTGAGCGATATCATCGCCGTTTATGGCGAGGAGCGGCGTGCCCGCGCCATTGCCAAAGCGATTATTGCGCGCCGCGAAGATAAGCCGATGGCGCGCACCGGCGATTTGGTTGATGCGGTGTGCTCGGTTCTGGGTGCGCCGCGTTACGGCAAGGCACATCCGGCGACGCGCACGTTTCAGGCTTTGCGGATTTATTTGAACGATGAGTTGGGAGAGCTGATGCGCGGGCTGCAAGCGGCCGAGCAGGTTTTGAAGCCGGGCGGGCGCTTGGCTGTGGTGACCTTTCACTCGCTGGAAGACCGTATGGTGAAGCAGTTTCTGGCTCCGCGTACCGGCCGCGTCGGTCGCCCGTCGCGCCATTTGCCCGATGTCGAAATGGCACGCCCAAGCTTTGCCGATGCCGCCAAGCGCAATGTCAAAGCCGGTGCGGCTGAGGTAGATGCCAATCCGCGCGCCCGTTCGGCGCGCCTGCGCGTGGCCCTGCGAACCGATGCCCCGGCCTTTGCGGCCAATGCCGATTTACTGCCCAAGCGCGCGCCGCAACAATTCTCAAAGCGAGAGGTGATGTGATGGTCCGCATGCTCAATATCGCACTGCTCTTTGTTTTCGTCATTTTGGTGGCGGCGCTTTATCACATTCGCTATTCGGCTGAGGCGGAAGCCAAAGCGCTGCGCGACACGCAACGCATTATGGCGGCTGAGCAAGACCGCCGCCGCACATTGCAAGCCGAATGGGCCAGCCTCAATGATCCGCGCCGCTTGCAAATATTGTCGCGGCAATATTTATCGCTTGATTATTTGCGCGCCTCGCAAGTGCTTGATTTGCGCGATGAGACAACGCTCAGCATTCCGGTGCTGATGGTGCCGCAAGGAGATGATGATGCGGAGCGGTAAGCTGCCTCTCGTGCCGGTCGGCAATGACTGGGCCATGGTGCTGGGCGGTCGGCTCGGCCGTCGCGCCGGAGATTTGACGCAGCATGCGGTTGAGACAACGCGCTCGCGCCTGCGCCTCGCATTGATTTGCTTCTTTATCGTGTTTTCGGTTTTGGGCGGTCGCTTGGTGCAATTGACCGTGCTCGATGCGGCTCCGGAACAACGTAGCGCAGGCGTGCATAAAAACAATCTCATGCGTCCGGCCATTACCGACCGTAACGATGTGGTGCTGGCGACACAAATCACCACTGTTACGCTGGGTGCCGATGCGGCAAAAATATCAGATGGCGCGGAAATGGCGGGTCAGTTGAAAGCCGTCTTGCCGCGTTTGAACGAAGCGCGTGCGGCGCGCTTGCTGGCCGGTAAGGCGCGCTATGTCACCTTAATGTCGGGGCTGACACCGGCGCAAAAACAAGATGTGTTGGCCTTTGGCAATCCGGCCTTGAAATTGACGCAAAGCACCAGCCGCGTTTATCCGGCCGGTGAGGTGACGGCACATACGGTCGGCTTTACCAGTTCCGATTTGCGCGGCCTGTCAGGGCTGGAGCTTTATCTCGACGGCTTGTTGGAAGAAGAGGCGATTTATGGCGCCTTGAAGACCAGTCTCGACATTCGTGTGCAACACGCGGTGCGCGATGTGTTGAGCGATACCATCAAGACCTTCTCAGCGCGCGCCGGTGGGGCGCTGGTCGTTGATGCGCATAATGGTGAAATTTTGGCGCTTGTCTCACTGCCTGATTTTGATGCCAATGCGCCGATGCGCAACGGCCAAGACAGCCATTTCAACCGCATGACTTTGGGGGTCTATGAGCTTGGCTCGATTTTCAAAGTGTTCACCGCCGCTATGGCTTTGGATAGCGGCATGGTTGCGGCGCATGAAACTTTTGACACGGCAGAGCCGCTGCAAATCGGGCGTTATAAAATCAATGACCCGCATGGCGAAGAACGCCCCTTAAGCATTGAGGAAATTATTGTCCATTCTTCCAATATCGGCTCGGCCAAGCTGGCGCTGCGCGTGCCTCAAGATGTGCATTATGATTTTCTGCAGAAGCTCGGCTTCACCGATACGCTGGATATGGAATTGCCGGAGCGCACCGCACCATTAACGCCAACGCGCTGGACCGATATTGAGCGCGCCACATCGTCTTATGGCCATGGTATTTCGGTCACGCCCCTGCATGCCGTCATGGCCGGTGCGGCGATGATTAATGGCGGCATTCTCTATCAGCCGAGCTTGCGCAAAGTCGGCCTGCCGGTCGGCGAGCGGGTGATTTCGGCGCAAACCAGCGCCGAACTGCGCGCCATGATGCGCGCCGTGGTGGCCAGTGGCACGGGTCGCCAAGCCGATGCGCCGGGTTATCAAGTTTTGGGTAAAACCGGCTCTGCCGAAAAGCCGCAAGCGGGTGGCTATAATAAAAATGCATTGGTGACATCTTTCCTCGGGGCTTTTCCGGCACGCGCGCCGCGCTATGCCATGCTCGTCATGCTCGACGAGCCGCAAGCGACGGACGAGACTTACGGCTATAATTTGGCCGGTTGGAATGCCGCCCCTGCAGCCGGTGAAATTGTCCGCCGCATTGCACCCTTGCTTGGTGTGTTGCCGCATTTTGACAATCCTGCCGAGCAAGCATCGCTGGCTCTGCCCGAAATCTCAAATCAGTTAAGGGGAGGCTTGGCCGATGCGTCTCGATGAGCTGACCCATATGAAATTGGCTGATGCGACCATGGCGTCGATTGATATTTGCGGCATCAGTGCCGATAGCCGCACCGTGCAGCCCGGTTATTTATTCGCCGCTCTGGCCGGCGTCGAAGCCGATGGCCGTTCTTTTGTCGGGCAAGCGATAGAAAACGGTGCTGCCGCGATTTTGACGCAAGAGCCGATGGTGGCCGGTGTGCCGGTGGTGACCAGTGATAATCCACGCCGCGATCTGGCGTTGATGGCGGCACGTTTTTTTGAAGTGCAGCCGCCGCATATTGCCGCCATTACCGGCACCAATGGCAAAACATCCAGCGCCGTGTTTTTGCGCCAGCTTTTTGCTGCAGCAAATTATAAAGCGGCTTCTTTGGGGACGCTCGGCATTGATATGGGGGGTGGGGCTATTGAAGCGACGCTCGACCACACCACGCCCGAGCCGGTGCGCCTGCATGCGGCCTTGCGCGATTTGGTGGCACATCAAGTGACCCATCTGGCGATGGAAGCATCAAGCCACGGTTTGGCACAATATCGTTTGGATGGGGTGCACTTATCGCTTGCCGGTTTCACCAATTTATCGCGCGACCATCTCGATTATCATGCCGGCGCGGAAGAGTATGCCGCTGCCAAGCAACGTTTGTTCACCGAAATATTGGCAGCTGACGGCACGGCCGTCATTACCATGACGCAGGACGCCGGGGTGGCAATGGCTGCGGCCTGTGCTGCAACCGGTCGCTCAGTGCTGGAAGTCGGGCGGCCCGGCGATGCGGTTCATATGGCCATCACGGCGCGTCGCGCCACCGGACTTGACGTCACTGTTGACTTGGACGGCGCGCGTCATGATGTAACGCTGCCGCTTATTGGCGATTTCCAAATTGAAAATCTGACGCTGGCTATGGGTATGGCGAAAGCTGCCGGAATTGACGCCACAACCATATTGGAGGCGTGTCGCGATTTACAAGCGCCGCGCGGGCGCATGCAATTGGCCGGTCGCACATCTGAAGGGGCAGCGGTTTTTGTCGATTACGCGCATACGCCGGACGCGTTGGAAAATGCGCTGACCGCTTTGCGCCGCCATGTACCCCAAGGCGGGCGTTTGCTTGTCATGTTCGGCTGCGGCGGCAATCGCGATAGCGGCAAGCGACCTGAAATGGGGGCTGTCGCTGCCAATCACGCTGATATGGTTTTCGTAACCGATGACAATCCGCGCCATGAAGATGCGGCTGATATTCGCGCTGCCATTATGGCGGCGTGTCCCGATGCGACCGAGATTGGCGATCGGGGCGCGGCCATTGAAGCCGTGCTTGCGGCGGCACAAGCTGATGATTTGGTTTTGCTGGCCGGTAAAGGTCATGAGAGCGGGCAAATTATCGGCGACATAATTTTGCCGTTTGATGACGTCACAATGGCGCAATCCATATTGGCGTCGAAAGGAGGGCACCATGCGTGATGTTCTCTGGCACGGCAAAGAAGTTTTGGCCGCCTTGCAGGCGCATCTCACCGCATCCCCCGGCGCTGATTGGCAGGCGCAAGGTTTGGCGATTGATACGCGCGATTTATTGGCCGGTGATATTTTTGTCGCCTTGCCGGGCGAAAAAGCGAATGGCCATGATTATGTCGCGCAAGCTTTCCAAGACGGCGCGGCGGCGGCTTTGGTTGGCGCCGATTTCGAGGCCGCCGATTTGGATAAAGACGCCGTGCTGCTGCCGGTTGATAATGTTCTGGCAGCATTGGAAAGCTTGGCGCGCGCAGCGCGCAAACGCAGCGCCGCGCAAATTATTGCCATTACCGGCAGTGTCGGCAAAACCGGCACCAAAGCCAGCCTTGCCGATGCGTTGGCCAAATCGGGCAAAACCCATGCTGCCGAGCGCAGCTTCAACAATCACATCGGCGTGCCGCTCTCTTTGGCGCGTCTGCCGCAAGATGCTGAATATGGTGTCTTTGAATTGGGTATGAACCATGCCGGTGAGATTGCCGCTTTGGTCGATATGGTCAGGCCGCATTGCGCCATCATCACCAGCATTGCGGCGGCGCATATTGAAAATTTCCCGTCAATGGAAGCGCTGGCCGCAGCGAAAGCAGAAATTCTTTCAGGTGTCGAAAGCGGCGGTAGCGCCGTATTGCCGTTCGACAATGCTTATTTTGATGCGCTGCGAAAAGAGGCCGAGGCACAGGCGCTCAATATTGTCAGCTTCTCGGCGGAAGGGCGTGACGGCGCCGATAATCGCGTCAATCGCGCCAAACTGCACGCCACTTGCTCTTGCGTCACAGCGATGATGGGCGCGCAGCTCGTGACTTACAAAATCGGTGCGCCGGGCATTCATTTGGTGGCCAATAGTCTGGCCGTGCTCAGTGCCGTGCAATTGGTCGGTGCCGATTTGGCCTTGGCAGCTTTGTCTTTGGCCGAGCATGACGGCATGGCAGGGCGCGGCGCGCGCTATCGTTTGGGTGCTGATAATGCGCCGATTACGCTGATTGATGAGAGCTATAATGCCAACCCCACTTCAATGGCGGCGGCGCTTGAGACATTGGGTTTGACCCCCCGCAAAGGGCGCGGGCGCCGTATTGCGGTATTGGGCGACATGGCCGAGCTTGGTGATGATGCGACGCAACTCCATGCCGCTTTGGCCGATAAGACGGAAAGCGCCGATATTGATTTGGTGATTACCTGCGGCGCGCTGATGCAGCATTTACACAATGCGCTGCCCCCCGGCCGCATTGGCGCGCATGCCGAGGATCACGAGGCGGCGCTCAAGATTTTGCGTGATGAATTGCAAGACGATGATGTCGTGATGATTAAAGGCTCCAATGCCAGCCGCATGGGCTTGGTGGTGGAGGGCTTGATTGACCTTTTGACCGATACCCCACAACAAAAAGAGGCCCGCTGATGTTTTATTATATGACTCAAATTTTGGGCGATGTGCCGGGGGGTAATCTTTTCAATTACATCACCTTCCGCGCCGGTGGTGCGACCATGACGGCCCTGCTCATCAGTTTCATTTTGGCGCCGTGGATGATCAATACATTGCGTAATCGCCAAGGCCGTGGCCAACCCATTCGCGCCGATGGCCCGCAATCCCATTTGACGACGAAGGTCGGCACGCCGACCATGGGCGGCTTGCTTATTCTGTTGGCTTCTATCGGCTCGACCCTTTTATGGGGCAATTTACAAAACATATTTTTGTGGATTGCCTTGCTCACCACTATGGGCTTCGGGCTTATCGGCTTTGCCGATGATTATTCAAAATTGTGCGGCCATTCCAGCGATGGCGTGCCGGGGCGCGTCAAGCTTGTGCTGGAATCGCTGATTGCTATTGTCGCAATCATATTCATCAGCGCCAATCTGCCGCCCGAATTGGCGACCAGCTATGCCGTGCCGTTTTTCAAAGACCTGCTTTTGCCGTTCGGCTTGCCGCTCTATTTGATTGCCGGTCTGATTGTTATTGTCGGCTCATCCAATGCGGTCAATCTGACCGATGGGCTGGACGGGCTGGCCATTGTGCCGACAATGATAGCCGCCGCCAGTTTCGGCTTTATCGCCTATCTCGTCGGCAATGCCATTTTCGCCAATTATCTGCAAGTCCATTACGTGCCGGGCACGGGCGAACTGGCCGTGTTCTGTGCCGCGCTTATCGGCTCGGGTCTCGGCTTTCTTTGGTATAATGCACCGCCCGCCGCCGTGTTTATGGGTGACACCGGCTCATTGGCTTTGGGCGCGGCGCTGGGCACTATTGCCATCATCACCAAGCATGAATTGGTGCTCGCCATAATTGGCGGGCTGTTTGTGCTGGAAGCGGTATCGGTGATTGTGCAGGTTGCTTCCTTCAAGCTGACCGGCAAACGGGTCTTTGCGATGGCGCCACTGCATCACCATTTCGAGCAGCGCGGCTGGGCCGAAAGCACCATTGTCATTCGGTTTTGGATTATTTCC